>Ga0315286_10000166_pt1 | contig 48984 bp, 45 predicted proteins | sample YL17G10_0_MG_FD_205038 | JGI IMG/M metagenome (GOLD analysis project Ga0315286, IMG submission 205038) | Sediment microbial communities from Yellowstone Lake, YNP, Wyoming, USA - YL17G10_0 | ecosystem: Environmental > Aquatic > Freshwater > Lake > Sediment | place: USA: Wyoming | collected...
ATAAATTGACGCCTTGTCGGCGTGTTGAAATAAAGTTCTTTTTTATAACTTTTCATAACAACCCTTTGTAAACTTGCTCGATTTTATCGACCATAACCTCCGGTGCGAACTTTTCGCGGACAAATTCCCTGCCGGCGTTGCCAAGTCTTGTTCGCAATTTTTCGTCGGCAATCAATTCGGCACAGACTTCGGTCAACTGCTCAACATTTTTCGGTTCGACGATTCTGCCTGTGTCAGGATTGACAACTTCACTGGCGCCATCAATGTCAAAACTTATCGCAGCCTTGCTGCAAAGCATAGCCTGCGGCAAAACGCGAGCCAAACCTTCGCGCAGCGAACAATGCACTAAAATATCCGATGATTGAAGGACAAGCGGCATCTGCTCGACCGGCAAAAGACCTGTAAACCTGAACTTATCCGTTAGGTTGTAAGCTGCAATCTGATTTTGGAGCCGGCCTTTCAAAATCCCATCGCCGACAAAAAGCCAGATGCAATTATCAAAACGCCTTGCAAGCTCATTGGCAGATTCAATTATAAATTTGTGTCCCTTGAGATGAAAAAGTCTCGCAATAGTTACAAGTACAATCGCATTATTAGGTATGTCATACTTTTTGCGGAAGTCTTTTCGCCGCTGTTCGATAATAGGAGTTAAGAATTGTTCTTCTTCTATAGCGGAGTAAGCGGTTGTATATTGTTCAGGTCGGCCTATCCCTGCGGCAAGAGACTTTTGTGTCATTGCATCAGCAACACAGATAAAGGCATCTGTTTTCTTCGCCGTCGCTCTTTCAACAGCGATATAAAACCTGTTCAACAGAAAATTTTGATACTGATGGAATGAAAGGCCGTGAACTGAATGTATAATTTTCGGACGCCTGCTTAAATTATATGCTGCGAATCTGCCCAGTATTCCCGCCTTTGCTGAATGCGTGTGAACAATGTCCGGCTGAATTTCTTCGAGACACTTTTTTATCGCACGGTAAGCGGGTATATCATAAATCGGGTTTATCTGCCGGCGTAACGAATCAATAACAATGGTTTTGAATTTCTGATTTTTCGTCTGCTCGAAAAGTTCACCTTCGGGGCCGAGCGCCGGGCCTGTGATTAAACTTACATCATGGCCGCGGGCGGCAAGACCTTTGCAGGTAATCAGTGTGTTCTCCTGCGCGCCGCCGAGAATGAGTCGCGTTATTATATGTACAATGTTCAATACTTAATCCACATTAAACAGAGTCCTTCAGCAGGAGCAATTGGTCCGGCGGCGGTGCGGGTTTTTGCTTCGAGAACTTTTTCAATTTTGTCCGCCTGCCAATGTCCTCGGCCGATTTCTACAAGAGTGCCGACAATATTACGCACCATATTATACAAAAAGCCGTCAGCTTCAACTTCAATATATATCCACAGGTCTTCTTGCGATACATCGCAGCGAAAGATTGTCCTGACCGAATTTGAACGCTTATCGCAGGCAGTTGCGAAGGACTTAAAATCCTTTGTGCCGGTAAGTTTCAGTGCTGCCTGCTGCATTGCCTCGGCATCAAGCCTGCCCGGCCTGTGCCAGCAGTGGCTGATTTGCATCACAGGGCGGGTTTTGCCGGTGTAAATCGAATAACGATAGAGTTTGTTCTTAGCATCTTTAATCGCGTCGAACTCATCCGGGACGTCAACAGCTTCAGTGATAACAATTTGGGACGGAAGATACTGGCTTACCGCCTTTGCGAGCCGTTCGGTGGGAATCGGCGTATCGAGTCTTACATTTGCGGCCTGACCAAGTGCACTTACGCCGGCGTCAGTCCGGCTTGCGCCGTTGACTTCCACGTTTTCGCAGCAGGTTAGATTTTCAATTGCTGATGTTATCTCAGCCTCGATAGTTTTTCGCCCCGGCTGCTTTTGCCAGCCATGATAGTGTGAGCCGTCATACTGGATAGTCAGTTTGATATTTCGCATACGTAAGAAAAAATGCAGGCTATTTTTGGTTTTTATACTTTATTTTACTCTGCTGTTTTCTCAGCAACTAAATCGCCTACCTGGCTTGTAGAGTAGCCCATCTTTCCGGCAGCCATACTCTTCATCTTGCCGGCGGTTACATATTTTACGGCTTCTTCAATTTTTTTGGCCGCTTTTTCTTCGCCCAGCGTCTCAAGCATCATTTGGGCCGCGCAGATTGCAGCCAGCGGGTTGATAACGCCCATACCGGTATATTTCGGTGCGCTTCCGCCGATGGGTTCGAACATCGAAACGCCTTCGGGATTAATGTTGCCGCCCGCCGCGATACCCATTCCGCCCTGTGTTATTGCGCCAAGATCGGTAATGATATCGCCGAACATATTGCCGGTAACAATCACATCAAACCATTCAGGGTTCTTGACCATCCACATACAGGTCGCATCAACATGATAGTATTCTCTTTTAATTTCAGGGTATTTCTTTTCGCCCATCTCGTGAAAGGCCCTTTCCCATAGGTCATAGATGTATGTTAAGACATTTGTTTTGCCGCACAGTGCAAGGGTATTTTCTTTCCCTCTGCCGGTCGCTTTTTTGCCGTATTTTTTCGCGTATTCAAAAGCGTATTTCAGGCATCTGTCGACCTGAAATCTGCTGTAAACCGCAGACTGCACCGCCACTTCATTTGGCGTTCCCTTCATTGTAAAACCGCCTGTGCCGGTATACGCGTCGCCTGTATTTTCGCGGACAACAACGTAATCTATTTCCTTCGGACCCTTACCCTTTAAAGGACATTCAACGCCGGGGAATAATCTTACCGGCCTTAAATTTATATACTGGTCCAAATCGAAACGAGCCTTTAGCAGAATTCCTTTTTCCAGAATTCCCGGTTTTACATCCGGATGACCGATAGCGCCCAGCAGAATCGCGTCGAATTTGCGCAGTTCTTCAACCGCGCTGTCCGGCAGTGTTTCGCCTGTCCTTTTATATCTTTCGCCGCCGAAATCAAAGTTTGTCAAGTCGGCTTTGAATCCGAACTTCGCCTCAGCAGCCTTTAAAACCTTCACAGCCTCAGCCGTTACTTCCGGCCCCGTCCCGTCTCCGCCTATTACAGCAATCTTGTACGTCTTCATTTGTCCCTTTCCTTAATTTGTTATTTTTGTTTTTTTATATGTTCCAACAATCCGCCATCATTAATAATTTCAATAGCAAAATCCGGCAGCAGCTTAAAATTCATTTCTTTCTTCTGCGTTTTGTTTTTTATAACGCCCTTTGCGTAATCTATTTCGATTTCGTCGCCGTTGTTAATTTTTTCTGTCGCTCCGTCAAGCTCAATCGGATAAAAACCGCAGTTTATGCAGTTTCGATAGAAAATCCGGGCAAAGGATTTTGCGATTACTGCACCGACCTTAGCACCCTGAAGAGCCCAGACGGCGTGTTCCCTGCTTGAACCGCAGCCGAAATCATCACCTGCGACGATATAATCGCCGGCTTTGCATTTTTTGACAAAATCTGTGTCGAGGTCTTCCATACAGTGTATGGCTAATTCAGCCATATTGTCTGTATTAAGATACCTCGCAGGTATTATCTCATCCGTATTTATATGGTCGCGTTTATATACATGTGCCTTTGACATAATTAACCTTAAAAAATCCTAATATCTAATTTCTAAATCCTAAACAATATCAAAATCCTAATAACAAATGTTCAAAAACATTATTCGCTTTTGGTTATAATCGCACCAAAAATATGTGTAAGTTCACAGACTTCATTTTCTAAAACATTCCTTTCCTGTTCAATTTCTTTCTTATCGTCTATATTTAACAATCTCAACCAGTATCGACTTTCTTTTGCTTCTTTACGGCATATTTTAATACGCATAACAAAATCTTTTTTGCTCAAGGCCTCATTTGCCTCAATATAGTTTGCTCCAATAGACCCTGATGACCTAATAAGCTGTTTACCATCTTCTATATTTGCCAAAGTTCGATTTAATTTTCTTATAAAATCCCTTACCTGCTTTGCAAATTCCAGCGTCCTGTCTTCAAGATCATACTGTTTCGAATTTTGAGCTTTTGTCATTCGTATTTGTTTAGGATTTAGATATTAGGATTTAGAATTTTCCTTAAATATATTTTCTGCAGTCAGCTAATTTGCCTTCGACTGCGCTTGCTGCCGCTGTTGCCGGACTGGCCAGATATACTTCGCTTTTCGGATGTCCCATTCTGCCGACAAAGTTTCTGTTCGTTGTGCTTACGCATTTTTCGCCGGCAGCCAGGATTCCCATAAAACCGCCTAAACACGCGCCGCAGGTTGGCGCGGAAATTACGCAGCCTGCCGCATAGAAAATATCGAACAGGCCTTCATCCATCGCCTGTTTCCAGATTTCAGGCGTAGCGGGAACAATGATTGTCCGTATCGCAACTTTCCTGCCTTTCATTATCGCAGCGGCGATTCTTAAATCTTCAATTCTGCCATTGGTGCAGCTTCCGATGTAAGACTGGTCCATCTTCATTCCTGCACATTCGCTTATCGGCTTACCGCCGCTGGGCAGATGCGGCAGGGCGACTATCGGCTCTAATATGGAGCAGTCTATTTCGACGACCTGCTCGTATTTTGCGTCTTTGTCCGATTCATAAACCTTGTAATCTTTTTTATCTTTGAGGCGTTCATCGAGATATTTTTTTGTTATCCCGTCAAAGCCGATAATGCCGTTCTTGGCGCCTGCCTCGATTGCCATATTGGTAATCGTCATCCGCGCTTCCATCGTCATTTCTTCGAGGGTTGAGCCTGTAAATTCCATCGCCTTGTAAAGCGCACCATCAGTGCCGATTTTCGCAATCACCGCTAAAATCACGTCCTTGCTGTAAACGCCTTTGGACAGTTTGCCGTCGAGCACAAACTTTATCGACGCAGGAACTTTGAACCACAGTTTTCCTGTGGCGATTGCGGCGGCCAAATCGGTTGAGCCGACGCCTGTTGAAAAAGCCGCAAAAGCGCCATAAGTGCAGGTATGGCTGTCGCCGCCGACGATTACTTCGCCGGGCCTGACATGGCCTTGTTCAGGGAGCAGGGCGTGGCAGACGCCTGCTCTGCCGAGTTTGTAATAGTGCTTTATGCCTTTTTCTTTTGCCCAGGCATCGAGTCTTTTATGCAGTTCTGCGCTTTTGATGTCTTTTGCCGGCTGAAAATGGTCGGGCGTAACGACAATTTTTTCAGGGTCGAAAACTTTGTCAATGCCTTTTTCCTTAAGCATTGAAATCGCCGCCGGAGTTGTTACATCGTGGCACATTATGCAGTCGATTTTTGCGTCGATTATATCGCCGCTCTCTATGTTTTTTTTACCTGCCGCGGCGGCAAGTATCTTTTCTGTTATTGTCATTGGCATAATAATACCCTACTCTTTCGCCATCATTCTGTTTATCGCGTCAACATAAGCTTTTGCCGAGGCCTCGATGATGTCGGTCGAAATGCCTCTGCCGGTAAATCTTATACCTTTATTGTCGATTACTTTTACAGTCGCTTCGCCAAGCGCTTCTTTTCCGCCGGTAACTGCCTTTATCGAATAGAGGTCCAGTTTCGGCGACTGTCCCGTAGCGATTCTTATCGCTTCATAAGCCGCATCAACCGGCCCGTCTCCGCAGGCAGCGGCGATTATCGGCGCATCTTTTCCTTTTGTTTTGATTTTGACGCTCGCAGTCGGCAAAGTTCCTGTTCCGCAGGCAACATGCAGATATTGAAGCTCGAATATATGTTCGACTGCTCTTATCTCGTCGCCGACAAGGGCTGCGATATCTTCATCGAAAACTTCCGTCTTCTTATCCGCCACATCAAGAAATCTCTGGTAAACCAGTTCAAGTTCTTCGTCGGATACCTTGTATCCAAGTTCATTCAATCTGTGTTTAAGCCCGTGCCTTCCCGTTCTTGCGGTAAGCACGACAGCGCTTTTCGGCGAGCCGACATCTTCCGGCCGGATGATTTCGTAGGTCAGCGGATTCTTCAGGAAGCCGTCAACGTGTATCCCGCTGCTGTGCGCGAACGCATTTGCGCCGACGATTGCTTTGTTCGGCGGAACGAATATTCCGAGCATCTCGGAAACCATCCTGCTTGTTTTGTATAACTCTTTTGTATTTATTTTTGTGCCGAGCCCGAAGAAGTCCTTCCGCGTTTTTATCGCCATCACGGATTCTTCAAGTGAGGCATTCCCTGCGCGTTCTCCGACGCCGTTGATGGTGCACTCAATCTGCCTTGCGCCGTTTCTTACTCCTGCCAGTGTGTTTGCCACCGACATCCCAAGGTCGTCGTGACAGTGAACGCTTAGAACAGCCTTTTTGGCATTCGGCACATTTTTAATAATGTCCGCAATCAGCTGGCCATACTGTTCAGGTATCGCGTAACCGGTCGTGTCCGGAATATTTACCGTAGTAGCGCCGGCGTCTATAACAGCTTCGACGACCTTATACAGATATTCCTTATCTGCTCTGCCGGAGTCTTCACAGTAAAATTCGACATCATCGGTATATTGTTTGGCGCGTTTGACGGCCTTGATACCCATATCCATCGCTTTTGCCTTTTTTTCTTCGAGCGTTTTGCCGTACTTGTCATCTTTGAATTTGCTTGTGATATGAATATCGCTGATTCCAAGGCCGGTATGTATTCTCGCTCTTTTGGCTTTTTTCAGAGCGTTGCCGGCGGCGTCGATATCCGCATTGATAGCCCTTGAAAGTCCGCAGATAGTCGGCCCGGATACCTGTTGTGCTATTAACTGCACCGCCTCAAAATCCTGCGGAGAGGAAATTGGAAAGCCGGCCTCAATAACATCAACGCCCAGCCGGGCAAGCTGCATGGCCAGTTCGAGTTTTTCTCTGACGCCTAACCTGGTGCCTGCGGCCTGTTCGCCGTCACGCAGCGTCGTATCGAAAACTATCACTTTTTCTTCAGTAGACATAACTTGTCTCCTTTTATTATCTTGAAACAGAAATTATGCAATAAAAGTCGTTTAATTTCTACAATAAACAAAAACAATATGGGTGATTTTTAGATAGGAATTCTGTTGCGCCTTACGGGCGCAACAGGAGGCCCAGCAGGGTAAGTGCCGTTGAAATGGATTCGATATTTCGAGTTTGCTCAGCCATAACCCCTCATGATATAATAACTTTCAGGAAAAAGCAAACAAAAATTCATTTTTTTCTCTATTTGCCGGCCGCATCTTGACTTTATCAGCGTAAATTATTAGTATGTTTCGGCTTTTCAAAGGTTTAAAGAGTATAAGGAGTTAAACAAGTGGCAAAAAATGTGGCTATTGCAGGCGTTACTGGTGCCGTAGGTCAGGAATTTATAAAGATTCTTGAGCAGCGGGATTTCCCTGTCAAATCTATAAGAATGCTCGCTTCCGTCCGTTCTGTCGGCAAGACAGTTAAATTCAAAGGCAGGGACTATCCCGTTGAAGAGTTGAAGGAAAGCAGTTTCGACGGCATTGACATTGCCCTTTTCAGTGCCGGCGCATCGCGGAGCAAACAGTTTGCTCCCGCCGCCGTCAAGGCGGGCGCCGTCGTAGTTGACAATTCAAGCGCATTCCGGATGGACCCTGATATTCCGCTGGTTGTGCCGGAGGTCAATCCCGAAGACATAAAAAAACACAAAGGCATTATCGCCAACCCGAACTGCTCGACCATAATTGCCAATGTGCCGGTATGGCCGCTGCACAAGGCCAATCCGATTAAAAGGATGGTTGTCAGCACCTATCAGGCAACCAGCGGCGCAGGCCAGGCCGCGATGAATGAGCTGATTGAGCAGACAAGGGAAGTGCTGGCAGGCAAAAAGCCGACCTGTAACAAATTCAAATATCAGATTGCGTTCAATATCTTCAGTCACGATTCCGAAATTCAGCCTGACGGCTATAATCTCGAAGAAGTAAAAATGGTCAATGAAACGAGAAAGATTTTTCATTGCCCCGATATAGCGATTACCTGCACCTGCGTAAGGATTCCTGTTCTTCGCTGCCATTGCGAAAGCATCAATCTCGAGTTCAAGGATTCTATTACGCCGGACCAGGTCCGCGAATTACTTGAGCATGCGCCGGGCGTATCGATAATAGACGACCAGAAGAATAATCGTTTCCCAATGCCGCTTGATGCAATGGACAGAGACGATGTCTATGTCGGCAGAATCCGTCAGGATGAATCGCTCCCCGACAGGCGGGGCATAAATCTGTGGGTCAGCGGCGACCAGCTCCGCAAAGGTGCGGCGTTGAACGCGATTCAGATAGCGGAAAAACTGTTGTAAAAAAATCAAATATCAAAAATTAAGTATCGAAATTGTGGAATCCGCCTCCGGCGGCAGATATTTTTTTGTTTTTGATGTATTTTTTTGATTTTTAACTTTATTGCCATGCCTGCGAACCTGACACCGGATTATCTAAAGGCAGAACAGTGGTTCAGAGAAGCGACCACTAATGAGGAGAAAATCCTTGCGCTTGAGGAAATGATGAGGGTCATTCCGAAGCACAAGGGCACAGACCATATGCGGGCGGAGCTGAGAAAGAAATACAGCGCGCTCAAGGAGTCCGCCGAAAAAAGAAAAAAGGCGTCGCACGGGCCGGACCCTTTTCATATTCCAAAAAGCGGGGCGGGACAGGTAGTGCTTTTAGGGCTGCCGAACAGCGGAAAAAGCGCGATTGTCGCAGCCGTTACGCATGCCAGAACCCAGGTGGCCGATTTTCCATTTACGACAAGTCTACCCATTCCCGGAATAGCACAATTTGAAGATATAAAAATTGAATTAGTCGATATGCCGCCTGTAACCGCCGAATTTGCACCATCGGGCATAGTCAATACACTGCGCAACTGCGACCTTATCGGCGTTGTCATAGACCTTGGCGGAAATGTTGAGGAGCAGGTTAAGGTTTGCTTTGATTTTCTTGAATCAAGAAGGCTTTTACTTGACCCAAACATTCCTTTGCTGGATGAAAGCGGCAAATCGCTGGCGAAAAAATGTTTTGTTATCGCCGCAAAAAAAGATTTATCGCCGTCGGATGTGATAGATAATTTAAAAAAGAAACTGACAAGACCGGTTGAAATTGCTGCGATATCCGTAAAGGACAGAGCAAGCCTCGATAAAATGCTTGCCGACATTTTCAGGCTGCTCGATATTGTCAGGGTTTATGCCAAAAAGCCCGGTCATGAGCCTGATATGACTGAACCGTTTGTTTTGCCGAAAGGCTCGACCGTGATGGATTTGGCACAATCAATTCACAGGGAGCTTGCGGAAAAGTTAAAAAGCGCGCGCTGCTGGGGCAGCGGTGTCCATAATGGCCAAAACGTCCATAGAACTCATATCCTGTGCGACAAGGATATTATTGAATTACACTTTGCATAATTTTTATAGCCGCCAATAAATGAAAGGACAATATTATGAAACCAATAGCGTTCGTTCTTCCGGTTACTGCTCTTCTATTGCTTTTGTGCGGATGTGGTGCCGCGCAAAGCCGTGATGACCTTCGAGTGTGGCGTGAATTTGTAGAGGCCCTCAAAAAAGGGCAGGTGACGGCAGACAGGGTCAGGCCGTATCCTGAAATGACTTCCTTTAAAGAAAGAGTGATGGAATTCCTGAGCACTATGAGGGAGAAAGCGATATGGCAGGAATGGCAGGCAACTCCTGAATGCTATAGGGTAGGAAGTCACCTGCACTGCCTGATTCCATTAAGTTTCGATGGCGAGAAAGCCACATATTGTTTTACATTTCTGGTTGAGGGAGAAAACTGGTATTTCAGGCATTTAGAAGCTATAACGATACGCCTCGATAAGATAGCAAGTTTGCCGACATCGGAATTTCCCGATATTCCCGAATCGAGTAAGATCTGGCTAAGACAGGAAAGTCATTGGACCGAACAAATTCGCCTTTTCAACTTCCTCGTGAAGGAGAAAGGAAAGAATTTTGCTTTTAGCTGGTTTGCAGATGGAGATGGGTATTTTCTGGCAGCAAAAGCACAGGTCCCATTTTTGCCGCCGGAAAAGGCTTTCGTCATGTATATGTGCTGGGAGCAGGCAAAGTTAAGTGGAAACAGTGTTACATTGAAAAAACTGGATGGCCGGCAGGCTATCGTGCAAATGAAACCTATATATTTCCAGCTTTATGAGAGTTCAGGACATCTGAAAAAACAAATTTCATTTGCAGATTACCGAAAAATTTTTGAAACGACATGGCAGGACAGAGCCAGCAAGGCTGGATGGGACTTGAATATTAGTTATGAAGATGACTGGTGTACATTTCGTCTGGTAAGGCAAAACAAGGCACCTGCCAATGAATAAGTGTTTGATGAAGAAACTGGCTGAATTTTTCGAAACTTAAAGGAGAAAAGATGGAATGTAGAAAGAAACAGAATCTTGATTTTTGCAGTTGTTCTTATGGCGGCTGCGATAATAAAGGTATTTGCTGCCAGTGCATCCAGTATCATCTGGCTTCAAAGCAGCTTCCCGGCTGTTGTTTCCCACCAGATGCAGAAAAAACCTACGACCGCAGCTTCAGAGCATTCGCAAAAGCATGGAAATTGTAAAAAAATCAGATGAAGTGGCAATTTAAGAATCAAAAGCCTCAAGGTTCTCGATTATTTTCTCAACAACCTGTTCGTGAGTCAGGTTGCAGCAGTCAATTGTGATATCCGCCCATTTCTTGTATAGCGGGGTTCGCTGTTTGTACAAATCGTCCAGGGTTTTTCCTTCGCTGATGACAACGCCGCGGACATTCAGGTTCGTCAGGCGTTTTTTTATCATATCGAGCGGCAGATTCAGATAAACAATCTGGCCGGTTTCCTTCAGATGATTCATCGCATTTTCGCTGTAAACCGCGCTTCCGCCGGTAGCGATAACGCAGTTTGTCCTGTCGATACAGGTAATATGTTCCGCCTCAAGCCGGCAAAAATTTTCCAGCCCGTCGGTGTCGATGATTTGCTGCAGCGTTCTGCCGATAACCGCCTGGATAAAGACATCGGTGTCGAAAAAATATCTGCCGAGCCTTTTGGCAAGCAGCACGCCGACAGTGCTTTTACCGACGGCAGGCATACCGACAAGAACAATATTTTTGTTCTCGGGTTCGTCCATATTGTTCATGTTTCAATGGATTTGAGCTTTATTATACTCTTAAAGGCTGCGGAAAGGAAGCTTTCTGCAGACTGTAATTTTTCATCTCCGATTGTCTCGAGCATTAAAACGCCTTTATAGTCCTTCGGCCATGCGGCAATTATTTTATCCCAGTTAACTGTGCCCGTAAAGGGCAGCATATGGTCGTCGTCTGAGCCTTTGTTGTCGTGCAGATGTGTTACAGCGAGTTTGTGGCCCCACTTTTTAAGGATTTCGGTCGGTCTGCTGTTCCATATAAAATCATGGCCGCTGTCGTAACAAAAACGCAGATAATCGGACTTGAACCGCTCAAAGACAATATCAACATAATCATTGCTGCGTATGTTCTCGGAAGCGAGAATGACCTTTGCGGATTCGGCATACTCCAGTATTTCCTCGACGCTGTCGAGCAGCAGTTTGTTTGGAGCAGGCGGATTTGAACAGTCGGGGCAGGTATGAAAGACGAGTTTTCCGATATTATGTTTGCCGCAGTCGTCAATCCATTGTTTGTGAAGGTCAATCATTTTTTTTCGCTCGCGGGTATTTTCTGATGAGAGCAGGTGAGCTTCTTTGAACGGCACATGGATATTATCTATCTCAAGACCGCTGTCGCGGACAATCTTCGGCAAATCGTCGAGCGAGCCGGTGTTCGCCTTTTCGTCGTCCGCCCACCACAGGCAGGTAGCGTCAAAACCGGCGTTTTTTATAAGTTGTGCCCTTTGGCTGATGTGTATTTTCCAGCCGAACCATGAAAAAAGGCCGATTCTGCAATCCGGCAGTTTCATTGGTATCAACCTTTTGGCGGAACAAATTTTTTGCCCGTGAGCTGCTCGCAGGCCTCGATGTATTTCACACTTGTTTTCTGGCGAATATCGTCCGGCAGCTCTATGCCTTTGCCGGATTTGTCGAAGTTTATGCTTTCGAGATAATTTCTTACAAATTGTTTGTCGTAGCTTTCCTGGTCGCGGCCTGCCCGGTATTTATCCGCGGGCCAGAATCGCGATGAATCCGGCGTGAGCACCTCGTCAATCAGAATAATTTTGCCGCCGGCTTCGCCCCATTCGAATTTTGTATCCGCAAGCAGGATGCCTTTTGTTGCAGCGTAATCTCCTGCTTTTTTAAATATTTGAATACTCCTGTCGCGGACATATTCGGCGATTTCCTTTCCTATTATTTTGATGCACCTGTCGAAGTCGATGTTTTCATCATGTGTGCCTAATTCTTCTTTTGTTGCCGGCGTGAATATCGGCTCCGGCAGTTTTGCGCACTGCGCAAGTCCGGCGGGCAGTTTATGGCCGCAGACAGTCTGCGACTGCTGATATTCTTTCCAGCCCGAACCAGCCAGGTAGCCTCTTACGACACATTCAACCGGCAGAACCTTTGTCTTTTTGACCAGCATACTTCTGCCGACAAGCTGCGATGGGTAATCACAAAATGGTTTGGGATAATCGCTTACCTTATCGTTTATGAAATGATTTTCAACAACGCCTGAAAGAAAATCGAACCAGAATTTAGAAATCTGCGTAAGAACAATACCCTTGTAGGGAATGCCGTTGGCCATAATGACATCGAATGCACTTATCCTGTCGGAAGCGACGATAAGAAGTTTGTCGCCAAGGTCATAAATATCACGAACCTTGCCATGTTTGGCTTTTGTGCCGGGAATTTTTGTTTGCAGTACAACGTCAGCCATTTTGCCGCCTTTCGAATTTCTGCCCCGTATGGTAAGTCCTAAAAACAGTATTGTCAAGACGATATGTGCCATTAATTATTTTGCTTTTGTCTTTCATTTTATCGCCCGAGAAGCTATACTATTTAGCTTTGCCTGATGGCCTGAAAATAAAACTTTTTGAGAAAGGAAATTCGTTATGAAGTTTATCGTAAATATTTCGCTTGTTTTGGTTGTTTTATTCTCGACGACAGTATTTGCGGCAAAGTCGAAAAAACCTGCCGCAGAACCGAAAAAATCTGCCGTGGAGATGAAAAAACCTGTCGCAGAACCGAACAAGCCTGCCGCGGAGCCGAACAAGCCTGCTGTGGAGCCGAACAAGCCTGCCGCGGAGCCGAACGCTCCCGCTGGCGAGCCGAATTCAGTAAAGGATGCAAATCAGTCTGGTGCGGTTGCGGTAACAGTCAACGGCACAGCTGTCACCGATGGCCAGGTTGATGCGGTTTTGAATCCGCGTATGGAGCAAATGGCCGGCAAGGTTCCGGAAAATATGATTCCTGAGTACCGTCAGCAGATGAGAAAACGCGTTATAGACCAGCTTGTGATAGAGGAAATTCTGGCTCAGAAGGAAAAACAGAACCAAATCAGCGCCAGCGAAACAGAACTTGCAGACGAGATTAACAAGCGGGTTGCTGAGCAGAATCTGACCCTCGACGAATTCAAGGCGCTGTTGAAGGCTTACGGCACCAATTTCAGCGATTACCAGCAGAACATGCGCAAAGTGCTTATGTTTGAAAAACTGATGGAAGCTGAATTTGCACAAAAGGTGGTCAAGCCTACGGACGAGCAGGCCAAGGCGTTTTATGATGAAAATATTCAGCAGTTCAGTGAACCGGAAAAAATTCACGCAAAACACATACTTATAAGGCCCGAAGACTCCAATGACCCGAATCAGGGCAAAGCAGCGGCAAAAGCAAAGGCTCAGGAGCTTCTGGAGAAGATAAAAGCCGGTGCAAACTTTGAAGAATTGGCGAAACAATATTCCGTCTGTCCTTCAGCCAAAGACGGCGGCGATCTGGGCATGCAGCCGAAGGGCACTTTTGTCCCGGAATTTGAAAAGGCTGCTTTCGCTCTTAAGCCGGGACAGGTAAGCGATGTTGTCCAGACAAATTTCGGTTACCATATTATTAAACTTGTTGAACATGTTGATGCCAACACCACCAGTTTCAGCCGGGCGAAGGAGCAAATTCTGCAGTTTCTTACCGACAAGCAGAAAAAACAGATTGTTACGGATTATATTCAAAAGGTTAAGGCAGAGGCTGATATAAAATATACCAGCGAGGCGGACAAACTTGAGCCGCAAATCAGCGGCAGCAAACCTGTGCCGATGCGCAGAGGCGCCGAAAACGCACAAAGTTCCGAAGGAAACAGTCCAAAAAAAGATTAGACAGGGGCGCAATTATGCCTCCGCCGACCATCGATGCCGGCGGAGGCTTTTTTTACCCCCACACCAATATAATAGGTTTTGAATACTGTCTTTTTGACAGAAATTTCGTTTTCTTTTTTACTCCCCAAGGTTTTCTCTGCATTTTATTCATTGGTGTGGGGGTTTATGCGCTGAAAATCAAAAGTCAAATGCAGGACATACTCTAACTTTTTATTACCTATTGTTTTCTGTTTGGATTTCAATTCGTACAGTTATTTTCGCAGATTGAAAGCCAAAAATATTTCGGTTTAACTCTTTGTGCCGAACAACCTTAAATACTGTCAGAAATTTTTTTTTAATATATTTACACAAAGTTACTATATTCAACGTATAGAAACACTGGGACAATGGCCGATGGCTATGGTCTATGGAATATAAATTTCCTTGGAGGAAAGTGGATATGATATGGCCTAAAGTTAGTGGTACATCTTAAATCTGGGTAGACAAAATTCACCTTTAAAAATTTTAAGACAGGGATGTTTCATAGTTTTTTTAAGGAGAAATTACTAATGAGAGTTACGCGAAGAGAATTTTTGCAGGCTGCTGCCGGAATGGCAGGATTGCTTGGACTTAAAGCCAGCGGTCTTATGAAGCTCCAGGAGGCTCTCGCAGCTCCGGGCGGTCCATCGGTAATCTGGCTGCAGGGCCAGGCGTGTACAGGATGTTCCGTTTCACTGCTGAACAGTATTTATTACACCACGGTTGATGACCTCCTCATCAACAAATTAAATCTCGAATATCATCCCAATATAATGGCTGCAGCCGGAGATTTAGCGTTATCAGCAGCTGACGGTTCGGAACCATCGTTCAGTGAGCTCATGGGAATAAGCGACGAGTGGCTCGTCAAATCGCCGAGTTTGCTGTTCGATTTGAATTCAGATGGAATAGTAAACTTTAAAGATTACGCCCTGCTTGCCGCAAAAGGTTTTATTCTTGTTGTCGAAGGCGCTATTCCTACCGGCTCGAACGGCGCGTTCTGTGAAATCGGCAATGGTATGACAATGATTGATGCAATGCGGAAATTCGGCTCAGATGCGACACAGATAATCGCTGTCGGCTCCTGCGCCTCATTTGGCGGTATTCCAGCCGCTGGTCCAAACCCGACCGGTGCGCTTAGTGTTGCCGGGGCTCTTTCATATCTTGGAATAAAAAAACCCCTCATCAACATACCCGGCTGTCCAATACATCCGGACTGGCTCGTCGGAACAATCGTCGATATTCTGAGCGGAACAGCAGTTGCCCTCGATTCAAATGGAAGACCCACCAGGTTTTATGGCGCTCTTGTCCATAGCAATTGCCCAAATCTAAGTTCATTCAATTCAAATTTTAGTGGGCGAATAAATCACGCAGGCAGCAGAAGCTGTCTTGCGTGTCATTCCCGCACGGATGGCAGCGTTCCGAATCCGCGTTCTTTAGGCGCCTCCGGCTGCCTTTTTGCGCTGGGTTGCAAAGGCAGGCAAACGCATTGCGATTGCCCGACTAGAAAATGGAACAGTCCCGCTCAGGGTCAAACCGGTGTTAACTGGTGCATTGGGTCCGGCTCCCCCTGTTTCGGCTGCACAGAACCTGGTTTTCCGGATGTAATGTCGCCGTTTTACACCTTGAACGGTAACGGAGCCAATGATGATTAGAACAGTGGTTAATTTACGGAGAAAATCGATGAGGACTATTTTGGTTCTTTTTGCGGTGCTGACGTTTATTGTCCCGGCTCAGGCTGTAGTGATAACCTGCGTCAGCGAGTCCGGTGGCGCAGTGCGAATCGACTACGACGCCTCTGATGAAACAGTTTTGCCGATTGCCTTTGCCCTCGACGTTTCCGTTGACGGTGGGGCAGTCATAACAAGAGTTTACGATTACAAGGTCGGCGACAGCAACGCCGCCAGCCCGGGGTTTGGTATATTTCCCTGGTCGATGCAGCTTGACGGAACCGGCAAGATTATTAACTGGGGAACTCCCGACGTGAATTCGGCGGGGGCCGGGACACAGCCGGGACTTGGAACATCCGGAGTAACACTGGAGATGGCCTCACGATATAAAAGTGCGGCAGATGCCCCGCACGTCAAAGGCACGCTTTGCCGGATTCTCGTTGATACTCGCGGCGCCTCAACAGTAAACGTCAAAGTCGCGCCTAATATCAATGGAGGCGGTGTTGTTCTTGAAAATGCGGCAGACGCAAAATTCAGTTCAGTCGGCTGCATCCTCGGTTCTTCTGCGCCCCCTTCGCAGTTGCCGGCACCAGCCTCGATTAGCTATCCGGCGGACAGTAATACAGGCCGATACACTGTCAGTTGGCTATCCGTGAACGGGGCAACCTCATATCAATTGGAACGTTCCGCCAATAACGGCAGCACCTGGACACAGATTTACTCCGGTGCAGCCCTTTCATATTCTGAAACTGTTACAAACGGCAGTTACAGCTATCACGTCAGAGCCACGAACGCTGCAGGTTCGAGCAGTTGGACAACAGGGACGGGTAGTTGCGTGGTTTCGATACCTGCACCACCTGCGGTGCCGGCGCCGCCGCTCTCGATTAGTTATCCGAATAGCAATAATACCGGCCAATATACTATTAATTGGTCATCCTCGAACGGGGCAACCTCATATCAACTGGAACGTTCTGCCGATAATGGCGGCACATGGACGCAAGTTTACTCCGGTGTAGCCCTTTCATTCTCTGAAACTGTTGCTAATGGTAATTATCGTTACCATGTCAGGGCCACAAACACTGCAGGTTCGAGCAGTTGGACAACAGGTTCGTGGAATTGCGTAGTTTCGATATCCGCACCGCCTGCTGCGCCGGCGGCACCAGCCTCGATTAGCTATCCGGCGGACAGTAATACGGGCCGATACACTGTTAGCTGGCCGTCATCGAGCGGAGCAACTTCATATCAATTGGAACGTTCCGCCAATGAAGGCAGACAAGGCAGACAAGGCAGAAAAGGCAGGGAGGGCAGAGAAAGCAGAGCAGCTTGGATACGGATTTATTCCGGTAAGGCCCTTTCATGGTCTGAAAATGTTACCGACGGCAGATACAGTTACCGTGTAAGAGCCATTAACAGTGCAGGTTCCAGCTCCTGGAGAACAGGCAGAGATTACTGTGAAGTTCACATAGAGAACAGACATGAAAATAATGAAAATGATGAAAATGATTAGAAATATTAGGACGACTAATCTCATTATATATCAACGGGAAACAGCCCCCGTAATTAAATTGGGAGAAATTTGATATGCCTACTACTCTAAAAATAGACCCTGTAACAAGAATCGAAGGTCATCTTTCAGTCGAGGTGACGGTTGATACCGTTAGCGGAAAAAATCAGATAACTGACGCAAAAAGCAATGGAACCGTTTTTCGCGGCTTTGAAACTATTTTGCAGGGCCGAAACCCGCTCGATGCTCCGCATATTACTCAGCGAATTTGCGGCGTATGTCCAATCTCGCACGGCATGGCAAGTTCGCTCAATCTGGAAGCCGCTTTCGGCATTACTCCGCCTGACAACGGCAGGATTATCCGTAATCTTGTCCTCGGCGCCAATTTCGTCCAGTCTCATATTCTGCATTTTTATCATCTTGCGGCCTTGGACTATATCAATACAGACGGCATAATCGATATTGCGCCGTGGATGCCTCGATATATTACGCCGGATATGGTGACGGGCACCGTCGCAGCAGCGCTGGTAGACCACTACGTTCAGGCGCTGGCAATGAGAAGAAAAGCGCATCAAATGGGCGCGATATTCGGCGGACGTCTGCCCTGCAGTCCTGTTTTTGTGCCGGGCGGCGCTACTGATGTACCGACAACGCAAAATATCACAGATTTTAGAACGCTGCTGACTGAAATCCGCAGCTTTATCGACAATGTGATGGTACCGGATGTCCTTGCTGTCGCCGGCGCCTTTCCTCAGTATTACAATATCGGCAAAGGATGCGGAAATTTGCTTGCTTACGGCGTGTTCGACCTTAACGCAGCCGGAACTACAAAACTTCTCAGCAGAGGCAGGTTTACCAGCAATCAACTTTCCACTGTTGACCCCGCACAGATTACGGAGTATGTCAAGTATTCTCAATACACCGCTGCCAGCGGCAATCTTAATCCTGCAAACGGCGTCACAATACCTTCTGTCGGAAAAGCCGGCGCTTATTCCTGGCTCAAGTCGCCTCGCTATCTCAACGCCGTTCACGAGGTCGGCCCTCTTGCACGAATGTATGTTAACGGCGACTACCGTAACGGCATTTCTGTAGCCGACAGGCTGGCCGCAAGAGTTCTTGAGGCCAAGAAGGTTGCCGACGCGATGAACGGCTGGCTTAACCAAATCGTTATCGGCGGTTCGGTTTACACGTATGCCGCGACACCGGCCAGCGCATCAGGTATTGGCCTGACTGAAGCGCCCCGCGGCGCGCTGGGGCATTGGATTAACATTACGAATTCCACAATCAACCGTTATCAGATTATTACTCCTACAAACTGGAACGCCTCGCCAAAAGATGATTTAGAGCAGCACGGCCCGATTGAGCAGGCACTTATCGGAACACCAATAGCCGATACAAGTCAGCCGATTGAAGTTCTCAGGGTCATACATTCGTTCGACCCGTGTTTGTCCTGTGCGGTGCATATGGTAAGACCCGATAGCCGGAAAATTGAATCTACTGTTTACAGCAGGCCGAGTATTTAATTATGTCTCAAATATCCGCAAAAGCTCCGGTTCTTGTGCTTGGCATCGGCAATATCCTCTTGCGTGATGAGGGCCTCGGTGTCCACGCCATTAAAGCAATGGAGCGCATCAAGTTGCCTGACTTTGTCGAACTGCTGGACGGCGGCACGGCCGGTGCCGACCTTATTGATGCAATAAGTAATCGGCAAAAGCTGATTGTTATCGACGCTCTTGATGCCGATGTTCCGCCCGGAACGATTATGTGCATGAAACTACAAGACCTGCCTGCCGGCGCATCTGCAGGTATCTCTTTGCACGAATTCGGAATCGCCGAAACTCTTATGATGGCCCGTCAGTTAAATTGCTGCCCCTCACAGGTTACGATAATTGCCGTCAGGCCGCAGACAGTCGATTGCGGTATGGAATTGTCGCCGGAAATGAAGCTGCTCATGCCTCAAATTATCCAAATCGTGCTTGATGAAATTTTAACTCCTGCCCAACAATAAAACCACCCAAAATAAATATCTAAAAATGTCATTGTCTACTTAGGGATGGCTTACGCTACGAAGAGCGCAGCGACAAATCAATCTTATAAATCATTTATTTCCACTTTCACTTTTTCCTAACTTGATTATAATAAAGCAATTGAACTATTTAGTATCAAGAAAATCAGAATAAGGACCGTAGTTATGAGTAATTTTTTAGACAAAATAACAATAAAAGGTTTCAAGTCGATCAGGTCTCTTGAAGACTTTGAGCTTAAAAACCTTAACGTAATGATAGGCGGCAACGGAGCAGGAAAAAGCAACTTTGTAGATTTTTTTCGAATGCTGCGCGAAATGATGAATGACAATCTGAAGGACTATATTAATAATAAAAGCGGCGGAATTAGTGACTTATTGTTCAATGGCCGTAAGATTACCGAACAGATGGAATTTAAAATGTATTTTGGTCCACGTGGGTATCGTTTTAACATAGTTCCCAGCGTCAAAGAAGATTTTTCTATAACCAAAGAAGCCAGATTTTACGGGTATGGCATACACGGATGGTGGGAATTGGGTGATAGTTCTGATGGTACTTCTCTATTAGCACGAGAAGTCAAGAACAAAACATCTGATTCCAAATACGGGCAATATGTTTATGATGCCATAACATCATGGCAGGTTTATCATTTTCATGATACGAGTTCCAATTCCGGGATGCGTCATGATGAAATTATTCAGGACAATAGGAAGTTGCGTTCCGATGCTTCTAACATTGCACCATTTCTGCTAAAATTGAGAAAAGATGAAACTAAATATTACAATGATGTGGTGGAGGCTGTCAGGCTGGTGACGCCGTTTTTCGATGATTTTATATTAGAACCAGAGCAAAAAGGCGAAAAGGAAAAAGTCAATTTAAGCTGGAGGCAAAAAGGTTCGGATTATCCTATGCAGCCTTATCATTTCTCTGATGGTACTATTCGATTTATATGTCTGGCTACAGCTCTTTTGCAGCCAGAACCGCCTTCTGCTATAGTAATCGATGAACCGGAACTTGGCTTGCATCCCTATGCGATAGAAATACTGGCAGAATTGATTCAGGCTGCTTCAAAAAAAACTCAGGTAATCGTTTCAACTCAATCTCCACATTTAATAGACAATTTCAAGCCTGCAGAAATTATAATTGTCAATCGAGAAAATGGAGCTTCTACTTTCAAGAGATTAGATGAAAAGGAATTATCACATTGGCTGCAAGAGTATTCACTTGGCGAACTCTGGCGAAAGAATATTGTAGCTGGAGGACCGGCCCATGAGTGAATATATTGAAGTTTTCATTGTATGTGAAGGTCAGACAGAGCAGACTTTTATCAGAGAGGTGCTAGCCCCAGAAAGAGTGCATAAAAGTATTTTTTTATATCCGGTTTTGATAGGTAAACCTGGTCGTCAAGGAGGCAATATTAAGTTCGACAGAGCTAAAGTGGATATTGGAGGATTCTTGAAGCAAAGATCGGACACGTATATATCTACTATGTTTGACTATTTCAGATTAGAACCAAATTGGCCGGGCAATGAAAAAACTCAAGGCAAACTTACTGCAACAAAAAAGGCTGAGAAAATAGAAGTGGCTACTTTGGCAGAAATCGAGAAGTTATTTCCTGAGTATAACATTAAAAAACGTTTTATTCCATATATTGAGATGTATGAATTTGAGGCAATGTTGTTCAGTAACCCTTCAATACTTGCAGAAAAGATAAGTGTTAGATTATCTCAGATTGAGAATATTTTAACCGAATGCAAAGAGCCGGAAGAAATTAACGATGGGGCAAATACATCTCCGTCGAAAAGATTAATTACGCTGCAAAATGATTATCGTAAAGTTGTTATGGGTACGACTATATCTAAAGCTATAGGCATAAAAAACATACGTGAAAAATGCCCACATTTTGACCGATGGTTAACCATATTAGAACAACTTGTTGTGTAAAATTAGTGGCCGTTGAGGCTGTTGAAAAATTTTTGTCAGGTATATAAAAATCTGGTTGCAGCAAAAAAAATGGGCAACTGCCTTTATTTATTAACTTATTCAAAAAAATCAAACTGTTTTTTCACTGCTTGATCTATCTTATCGAGAACGTTTATTGGCCATTCTTTTAACCTGTATCTCATAGATTCAACGGATACCAAATATCTTTCAGCAAGCAAACCAGTAATTTTATTCTTGATTGCATCAGGATTTGAAAACCTATAAGGTTCAGGCAGGCATGCAATTATTTCACTGTACAATTCAGGCGCATCTTTTAGAAGATATGGAGCAGGCATTAAAAGTGCTGCGGCTAAGCGTTTTGCATTGCGTTCATAAAGATGCCACTTTTGATGGTTTTGTATCAGTTTAAAATCTATTACTGTTTTTACCGCTTCGATTGCTGGACGATGAATAAGAATATGTGCAAGTTCTTCTGCAACTGTCATTCTGTATCTGCGTATGCTTGCGGATTTATCTGCAAGCTCATCATCAATATAAACATACAATATGGCCGTATCTGGATTTATACCGGCCATCCCCAGTAATTCATGATTTGCCGCAAGGCCGGGCCAAATATCCAAATCAACACCTTCAGTATTTTCAAGAAGGAGATCAATGTCTACAGGTATTCCAAATTTCTCGCCTAATCTCCCATGAAACTTATCAGCAATTTGCTCTAATTCCACAACAGTGTACTCACGAAGCAAATCAGCGGGGTTTTGCTTGTGTGCGGTCATCCTTGCCTTGTATTTCCTCGATCAGATTTTGAATGTCTTTGTCACTTAACTGAACATTATCTATCGTACGCAACAAGGCTGGAATAAACCCCTTGTTTACGATTCTTTGAACATCCTCCGGTATCTGCCCTGAAGTGGAACACAGGTCAAAAAAATCACCCCAATCCTTTGTACCTTTCTCGAGACCAAGAACTTCCGCTGCAAGTACTAATTTGTCACCCGGCATTGACCTGCGGTTATGTTCTATAGCGCTTAAATTGGAAGCCGGCATTTCAATTAAATCGGCAAACCTGCGTAACCCAAACCCCGCTTTTAGCCTGAGCGTTTTTAAAAAACTTCCAAAACTCTTCTTTTTTATAGACATCTCACATCCTCTCTGGTTGTCCCTTGAACTATAGCGTTATCATATATGATAACATATCGGAAGTAAAGGGCAAGACCTTTATTTTTAAATATTTCACTCTTAAGCCTTTATTTTTACTGGCCTTATAAATAATAATTATTTTTAATTTTTCAGTTTTGGTTTTGGGCTTTCAGCTTTTATCCGCCTCAGGCGGATTAACTTTTAAATTTTTTTCTTTATACTTCCCCAAATCTTCCGCCAGTAGAATACTTTTAAACGGCTCGAATTTCCAGCAGGGGAAATTCAGCGGCGCGTATTCCTCTTCGCCTTGCTGCAAAACAAATTTATCGTGCGCCAATGCAGTCAAAATCCTGTTAAACGGCGTATCTATACAGTGAAAGCTTAATAGATATCCTTCTTTAGTTTTAAGCAGTGTCCTGACGTAAAATCGATTACTATCGCTATATGTTGAAACGCCTATCAAGCCTGTATTATTTTTCCTTATCCGATTAAGCATATTTTGTCTTGCATTTACGACTCGTAAATTGCATCGGCGATTGTCCAATGGATTTCTGTTTATATGGTCAACCAATTCGCCTTTGCCGGCGCGCATTATATACCTTGAAAGCATAATCACTCTGAAATTGGATCTTAAAACAATGCACGGATAACAACCTGAAGATAAACGAATTTCCTTTATAAAAGTGTATTTCCGCCGAGGCGGTATATCAGGGTCTTTAAAAAGTCTGCGATAGATAAAATCGTCAATGATTACTGTTTGGCCGTAGACCTCAAATGTGCGATAGTAATTTTTCTGCTTTGGCGATTTATTGTCTGGTTTTTCAGGGTTTTTCGTTTTCATAAGTTCTTTTCTGATAAAAACTTCCAGTGATTATTTGGTATTTGTTTGATAATCATCAAATATTATGGTATTATATCATAAATTTCTAATAAGTAAACTGTTTTTTGCGAATTTTACGATATATTTTATAAATATCTAACTAATAAGATGTTATAAAGGAGATTTTTGGGAATGGAAAATGGGAAAAGTGGTTTTGGCATAATGCACGGCTAAAGTCTGTTGGTGTCATACTTTTGAATAATAAGAGGTTTGCAAGGTTAACTCGGCTTGTTATAATGTCAGTTTGAACAATACAGGAACTCAAAATTATGCGAATAAAAGGGCTTATTTTATTTGTTTTTGTTTTGAATCTCGCTGCTTTTGCTGCCGAACAAACCTGGCACCTCAAAGAAGGGCAGGAATGGCAGCAGGTCGGTCAGGAAGGCAATTCGGATTTTCTGATGGCTGTCACCCAGGCAAAACAGCTTGTTTCGACCGGCAAAACAGACAAGGCCGGAAAGGCGTTTGACAAACTAAAGACGGATTTCCCTCAGCTCACAGGTGCTGATTTTGACGCGTATGTCAAGGCGGAGATGCTTTTTAGTCAGCGAAAATATATTGAAGCCTCAACTGCTTATGACAATTTCACTGAGCAGTTCCCGGAAAGCCCGTTTTATCAATCGGCGCTCCAGAGACAGTCTCAGATAGGAACGGCTTTTCTAAGCGGCCAGAAAAGACCGGTCTTGAAAGTTTTCAGGCTCAGCGCTTATGATGAGGGCACCGAGATAATGAACAAAATTGCCGACAAGACCGGCGACTCTCCCACGGCCCAGAACGCGCTGCAGACACTCGCCCAGTCTGATGAAAAAAGAGGCGCCTGGCACGAAGCATATCTCGCATGGGCGTCTGTTTCTGACAGATGGCCGACCGGGCAAATCGGCAAAGATGCCACGCTGGGAATGGCAAGAAGTCTGGAGAACGACTACAAAGGGCCGAAACTTGATGCGAAGGTCCTCGAAAGTTCAAGAAGCTACTATGCCGAATATCAGAAAAGGTATCCCGATACCGCCGGCCAAATTGAAGTGCCGCAAACGATAAACAGCATAGACGAAAAACTTGCCGAAAAGGAGCTGACCGTTGCGGATTATTATGCAAGGACCGCAAGTTACGCCGCTGCGGAGCTTTGTTATCAGAAAGTTATCGACGACTGGCCGAACAGCGGTGCGGCAAAATCTGCTCAGCAGAAAATAACTGTTGTCAGAAAAGAGCAGGAAAAAGCTCAATCGGAAAAGAAAAAATTTAACTGGAAAGGACTGTTCCTATGAGGGTATATGCGGCGATATTTGCAGCGACCTGCGCAGCGGTTTTATTTGCAGGCTGCAGCGGCTACAGCAATAACTCTTTATATTCGCAGGACATAAAAAGTGTTTATGTCGAAATGTTCGATAATGAAACGTTTCGCAGAGACCTTGAGTATGACCTTACTGATGCGATAGCGAAAAGGATAGAGGCTGAAACTCCATACAAGATTGTCTCGGACAAAAGCAGGGCCGACACCGTGTTGTCGGGCAAAATTACCGCGCTGGATGATTCGGTATTGACCATAGAGCGTGAAACAGGCCGGCCGCTCGAAGAGCAGGCCGAAGTTACCGCTAAGTTCAACTGGAAAAACCTCAAAACCGGCGAATATCTGCTCGAAAACTCAACCGCAACTGCTTCCGCAAGTTATTCGCAGTTTCAGCAGCAGAGCTTTGATTATGCTTCGAAAACCGCCGCGAACAAGCTTGCCGAAAGAATAGTCGAGCAGATGCAGATGAAGTGGTGAAAAGGCTGATGAATCAGAAAAGAAAGCAAAATATGAAAAAGCAGATGAACCAGTACGGCAAAGGCCAGCCGCTAAGCGGCAGAGGGATGCCCTACAGATGGCTTCTGGTGATACTCATTTTTCTAAGTCTCTTGATGATGTTCCAGTTGTATCAGGAGCGGGACGAAATAACCAACGACCAGTTCGACAAGTACATTGCAGAGGGAAAAATCGAAAGCGTTGAGATTGAGGACCGCCAGATAACCGGGAAGTTCAATGCCGCCGGGATTCAATCGCGTCCGCCTAAGGCCCCGAAAACATTTTCTGTCGGCTATCATCCGGAAATGCTGCAGGACATAACGGCGAGGCTTCAGGCCGCGAATGTCAAATGGACCGTTATCAAACCGCAGATATTGATGCCTATCCTGGGCTGGATTCTCCCCATTGTGCTGATGGTTGCGTTCTTCTATTTTCTGTTTATCAGAAACGTCAAGGACGGCCCCGGCGGCATGCTGATGAGCTTTGGCAGAAGCAAGCATCGGATGCACGGCAAAGAGCAGATAAAGGTGACCTTCGATGATGTCGCGGGCATTGAAGAGGCAAAGGAAGAGGTTGCGGAAATTATTGAATTTTTAAGATATCCCAAAAAATTCCAGAAAATCGGCGGCAGGATACCTCGCGGGATACTACTGGTTGGTCCCCCGGGCTGTGGAAAAACCCTGCTGGCCAAGGCCATCGCAGGCCAGGCTAATGTGCCGTTCTTCAGCATTTCCGGCAGCGATTTCGTCGAAATGTTTGTCGGCGTAGGTGCCTCACGTGTCCGTGATTTGTTCAAGACCGCCAAGGAGAATTCACCCTGCATTATCTTCCTCGACGAAATCGATGCCATCGGCAAAAAACGCGGCCCCGGTTTTGTAAGCGGCGGACACGATGAAAGAGAGCAGACTTTGAATGCGATACTTGTTGAAATGGACGGCTTCGATACGAACGACCAGGTCATCGTAATGGCCGCTACTAACCGTGGAGACATACTCGACAAGGCCCTTACCCGCCCGGGCAGGTTTGACAGGCAGGTTTACATTCCCCTGCCGGATGTCAAGGGAAGAACCGAGATTCTCAAAATTCACGCGCGAAAAGTCAAAATGGGTCCGGATGTTGACCTTGAGAGAGTGGCCAGGGGCACGCCGATGTTTAGCGGCGCAGACCTTGAGGCGATAATTAACGAAGCTGCTATTGGTGCGACGATGGCTAACAAGGATTTTGTCGAGATGGAAGACCTCGAAGAAGCCAGAGACAAGGTCCGCTGGGGCAGGAAAAAACGCAGCAGGACCGTTGACCAGATAGACAAAAAAATTACTGCTTATCACGAGGCTGGACATACTCTGGTTCAATCTATGCTCAAGGATGCAGACCCGCTGCACAAGGTAAGTATTATACCCAGAGGTCCTATGGGCGGTGCAACTTTTTCGCTGCCCGAAAGGGACAGGACCCTGTTTACAAGAAAATACTGTATGGCTCAGTTGCAGGTCTGCTTCGGTGGGCGTATAGCTGAAGAACTTTTCTGTGATGATATATCCAGTGGTGCGCAGGCCGATATTCAAACTGCGACAGCACTGGCCAGAGAGATGGTTCAGACCTGGGGAATGAGTCCAGAGCTGGGTCCGATTGATTACAGCACGCAGCTGCAGGATTATTATTTCGGCCTGCCGGGGCAGGAACACTCGCAAAAAACATCTGAAATTATCGACACCGAGGTTAAAAAATTTATAGATCAGGCCTTCAGGGCTGCAAAGGAAATTATAGAAAAAAACCGGGACAAGCTTGTGGCAGTGGCAGAGGCGCTTTTAAAATATGAAACGCTTGATGCTGCCGAAGTAAAGATAATAACTGAAGGCGGCTCCCTCAATAAGCCGACCGTAGGCGATTTGCTCAAGGCAGAGCAGGAAAAGATGAATCAGCAGGCTGTGGATAAGCCGGCTGAAAAAAAAGAAAACTGATTTTGTAGTTTGCAGAGGGGGATAATGCGCAAAAAAATCTTTTTGCTGTTGGCTGTTTGTGCAGCAATGGGCCTGTTTTTCTCAGTTGCCTCAGCGGCCGGGAAAATCAAGGATGATTTTGCACAGATAGAGCTTATTTTCCAGCACGAACCGGTTGCACCGGATTCAAACAGCGCAGTTCAGATAAAGTTTAACCTTGAAGAGGACTGGCATTTCTATGCGGACAAAGACACCGCTCCGGGTGGAATGAATCTGAAGATTGTACCCCAGGCGAAAGGGCTCATCTTTTCCGGGCCTGTTTTTCCGAAAGGATATTTGTATTCCGATAAAATCACTGGTAAAAAGCTTCGGGTTTACGGCGGCACCTTCAGTGTTTTCGTTCCTTTTACTGTAAATACAAAAAGTCAGAGCACCGAAATTAAGGTTGCGATAGATGGCGCTGCCTGCACGCAGCAGTTGTGCCGAAATGCCTCTTATGAGCTTTCGGAAAAACTTGACATTTCAAAATCCGCGCAAATGAACGAACCGAAATTTTCAATACCGCCGCCGGCTGTTATGGAAAAAACCGCCTCCGAAATTCCGCAGACATCACCGACAGTTGCTTTGTCTCTTGCGGTAGTTGCGGGGCTTTTGCTTAATATTATGCCGTGTGTCTGGCCTGTTCTGCCGATTATTGTTATGCGGCTTGTTGGCCAGGCACAAAAAAGCAGGGCAAAAAGCGTTGCTCTCGGATTGTCGTTTGCCGCGGGAATTGTTCTTTTCTTTGCCGCGCTTGCCGCAACCAGCATAATCCTCAAACTCGGTTTCGGCCTTGTTTTTCAATGGGGCGACCAGTTCAGAAATCCTGTATTTATCATTGCGATGGCGCTGTTGATGGTAATTCTTGCGATGTATATGTTCGGATTATTTACGTTTGGCCTGCCTCCTTCAATTGCCGGCCAAAAAGGCCAGAAAACCGGTTTTGCAGGTTCGCTCGGTATGGGATTTTTAGCGGCGGTTTTAAGTACTCCCTGTAGTTTTGCGATACTTACGTTTGTTCTTGCCTGGGCACAAACTCAGCCGATACCGCTTGCCACTGTTACGATACTGTTGATTGGCGTCGGTATGTCTTTGCCTTATGTGATACTTACCTGTATTCCCGGCCTTCTTGCAAAAATCCCGAAACCCGGCAGATGGATGGAGCTTTTCAAGCACGCTACAGGATTTGTCCTGCTGGCAATCGGCGTAAAACTGCTCGAAGCGGTGCAGCCGGAAAAGATTATAGATGTTCTCTATTACGCGGTTGTGCTTGCGGTTTGCGTTTGGATGTGGGGCGTATGGGTTCAGTACAATACTCCAAAAGTAAAAAAATTGCTGATAAGACTGACGGCAGTAGCTCTGGCGGTTTATTTCGGTTTTATACTTTTGACCGGACCGAAGCAGGCGATTATCGGCTGGCAGCCGTACGATGCGGAAGTTATCGCTTCGGCGCAGAAGAGCGGCCGGCCGGTGCTTATTGATTTTACCGCAGACTGGTGCTTGTCCTGCAAGATTCTCGATAAAACGGTTTATTCGAATACCCAAATCGCTGATTTAATCAAACGCAAAAATGTGCTTGCTGTAAGGGCCGACACGACACGGTTTGATTATCCCGCGGCGGTGGCGCTAAAGGAAATTTACAGCGAGCCTGCCGTGCCGGTAACTGTTTTGCTTTTACCCGGCAATAATACTCCGGTCAAACTTCCCGGCAATCTGATAGGCGAAAAACTCAGGGGATATTTGCAAAATCTGCCGGACAAAAATCAATGATGAACAGCAAATACTGTTTTATTTGGATATGTCTGTGTGGAGTTATGTTTTTAACGGGGTGTTCATCGGCGTTCCATACAATTTCCAGCCCCGATAGGAAAATACAGGTATCTCTCTCTATGGATGAGCAGGGCAGGCCTCTGTATGCCCTGCGCCTTGCCGGTAAGGAAATTCTAAAACCGTCTGCGATGGGTCTGGTTCGCAGCGACGCTTCGTTTGCTGAAAAGCTGACCCTCGTCAAAGTTTCCAAACCGCAGGTTGTCAAAGATAGTTACGATATGCTGCTCGGCAAAAAAAAACACTGTGTGTATGAAGCTGTGCGCAGGGTCTTTACGTTCAAGAACGCCGGCGGCGAAACGATGGACATTATCTTTCAGGTCTCCAATGACGGCCTTGCTTTTCGTTATGCCTTTGGGCAGGACTCGCAAAAGACCTGCTCGGTCGAACAGGAGAAAACATCTTTTGCCTTTGCCGCTGATACTGTTTCCTGGCTGCATCCGATGCAGCCGGGCAAAAGCGGATGGCAGCAGACCCAGCCTTCTTATGAGGAGCATTATGAAGTGGAAAAACCTGTCGGCAGACCTTCGCCTACCGGCCAAGGCTGGTGTTTGCCTGCGTTATTCAGGACCGCTGGCGCCTGGGTTTTGATTTGCGATAGTGACGTCAATGAATCCTACTGTGCCGTGCGGCTTGCCAATGATTCGACCGGCGGCGTTTATCGAATCGCTTTTCCCCATCCCAAAGAGCATCGCGGCGAAATCGACCCTGTCAGCCCCCAAATTCAATTGCCCTTTGCATCTCCCTGGCGTGTATTGATTGTTGGGCAGGCGCTGAATACTATTGTAGAATCGACTCTTATGACGGATGTAGCGACGCCCTGCAGATTGGCCGACAGTAATTTTGTCAGGCCCGGCCGCGCCGCCTGGCACTGGCTTCGCTATGGTGACGACAGTTCCGACCCGCAAACTATTGAAAAGTTCATCGATTTCGCCTCGCAGATGCACTGGGAGTACGTCCTTATTGATTGCAACTGGGACAAAAACACGGGCTTACAAAAAATGACTGATATCGTTCGCCAGGCCTCCCAAAAAAATATCGGAATCATTCTCTGGTATAACTCCAACGGCCAGTGGAATACTGCCCCGATGACGCCGAAGAATCGTATGGATGAAAGGACCGTTCGTCGACAGGAATTTGCGCTGTTGCAGAAAATGGGCGTCAAAGGCGTCAAGATAGATTTCTTCGGCGGCGACAAGCAGGCGACGATGAAGCTTTATCTGGATATTTTAAAAGACGCTGCCGATTTCGGCCTTATGGTCGACTGCCACGGCTCGACAATTCCCCGCGGCTGGCAGCGCACTTATCCTAATCTGGTTTCGATGGAGGCGGTCAAGGGAATGGAATACACCACCTTTGACCAGCGTAATGCCGACCTCCAGCCGCAGCACTGTTGTATTCTGCCGTTCACGCGTAATGTCATCGGTTCGATGGATTTTACGCCGGTGGTTTTTAATCCGGCCATCCGTAATTCACAATTGCGGACCACACCGGCGTTTGAATTGGCACTGTCGGTGATTTTTGAATCCGGCATACAGCATTTCGGTCTGGTGCCGGACGAGATGAAGTTGATGCCCGATTTTGTGAAGGAATTTCTGCAGAAAGTTCCTGTTGCCTGGGACCAGACCAGATTTTTAGACGGTTTTCCCGGAAAGAAGGTTGTTTTAGCCCGCAGAAATACAGACACCTGGTATATCGCCGGCATTAACGGCCAAAACAATGAAGAAAAACTGAACGTCGATTTATCTTTCCTTCGCGATGGCAGATGGAACGGCATCCTGATTACCGACGGTCCCGGCAGAACTTTTATCAAAAAATCTCTTGAGCCGATTAGTCCTTCCGGTAACCTCATAGAGTTGAAACCTTATGGCGGTTTTGTGATATGGCTGAGCAAAAAATAGATAAACAAAAAGCAAAAGAACGGGTAAAGGCAATCTGGCCGATATTGAAAAAGACTTATCCGCAAGCCAAGTGCGCACTCGAACATTCCGACCCGCTGCAGCTTCTTATTGCAACAATACTTTCCGCTCAGTGTACTGATGTGAGGGTAAATATCGTAACAAAGACGCTTTTTAAAAAATACAAGACCGCAAAAGACTGGGTAAACGCCCCGCTTGCCCAAATCGAGCAGGATATAAAAAGCACAGGCTTTTATCGAAACAAGGCACTCAATATAAAAAATACCTGTAAAAAAATAGTGGATGATTTCACTGGCAAAGTGCCGGGCTCGATGGACGAACTTTTAACACTAAACGGCGTCGGCAGAAAAACGGCAAATGTGGTTTTAGGCAACGCCTTTGGCATACCGGGAATCGTTTGTGATACTCACGTGATAAGATTAAGCAGAAGATTGCAGCTCTCGGCAAATACCGGCAATCCGGAAAAGCTCGAATTTGACCTGATGGAGATAGTGCCGAAAGAAAACTGGACGTTTTTCAGTCATTTGCTTATATTTCACGGCAGAAATATATGCAAGGCTCGCAAACCGGATTGTGGCATTTGCCCGATAGCAAAACACTGCCCGGCTGCGAATAACCCGAAACTCTGGTAAAGGAGAAACAGTAAAATGAGCGATAAAATTGAAAGATTCAATGTGTCGACCGAAGAAACCTGGCGAATATTCAGAATAATGGCTGAATTTGTCGAAGGCTTTGAAGAGCTTGCGGCAATCGGACCCGCCGTTTCAATTTACGGCTCGGCAAGAACAACGCCTGACGATAAATATTACAAGCTTACCGAACAAACGGCCGGCATCTTGGCCAAAGCCGGTTTTGCGATTATCACCGGCGGCGGCGGCGGAATAATGGAAGCGGCAAACAAAGGTGCTGCGCAGGCGGGCGGTAAAAGCATCGGCCTGAACATCGAAATGGCGATTGAGCAGGTTCCAAACACTTATCAGAATCTTTCGCTGCATTTCAAATACTTTTTCTGCAGAAAAGTAATGTTCCTCAAATACGCCAACGGCTTTATCGCCTTTCCCGGCGGATACGGCACACTGGACGAATTTACGGAAGCTATTATGTTGATTCAGACCCTCAAGCAGGCTTACTTTCCTGTGATTCTTATGGGCAGCGATTACTGGTCAGGTCTTATTGAATGGATGAACACCCAGATGCTGCACAAGCATAAATATATGGACCCCGATGATTTGAAAGTATTTTCTATTTGTGATGACCCTCAAAAAGCTGCCGATATAATTATAAGCTTTGATAAATCTGACGGCAGAGGCGGTCTGCGGGAGCCGGCAGGCCTTAAAAGAAGTTAAAACCCTTCTCAGGAATAAAAAAGGTTCCTGACACCTTTTTTTCTTTTCCGGCTATTATGGAATCTAAGTCCATATTGGACGGAAGTAAGTGTAAGTGCTTAATAAAACGATACTTACAATTTGGGTGTTTTTTCTAATTGCTTCAAAAGGTATTGTTTATCCGGCCCGCCGAGATGTTCCCACGGCAGAATTTCATCAGGCTCAAACTTTCTTGCCGCAAGTTTGTTTAAATCAAGACCGCTCTTTTCAAATGCCTTTAACCATAAATCGAAATTAAAACATTCATCCCACAAATCAAATCTTGCCCCGCTTCTATACGCATATTCAATCACATCTGCCAGTCTCCTGTCGCCTCTGCCGATGGCCGATTCGAGAATGCTTCTTTGGATATGATGAAATTTAAAGTTTATAAATCTTGCGCCGAACCTTCTTTTTTCAGAAAGTATTATCTCTTTGGCGTTTTTGAAATATTCTTCGCTTTGCTGCCCCTGCCACCCGAAAGGTGTATGCGCCTTCGGCACAAACCAGCTTACCGTAGCGTTTATATTGGCGATGTTTTTGCAGACCTTTTTTCTTAACATCGCAAGCTCAAAACAAAGTTTGACAATATTTCTAATATCTTCTTCTGTTTCGCCCGGCAGTCCTGCCATAAAATAAAGTTTCACGCCTTCAAATCCCTGCTTATATGCCTCTTCAACCGCGGCAAAAAGATGTTCATCCGACAATGGTTTATTTATGATTTTTCGCAGGTTTTCACTTGCCGCCTCTACTGCGATTGTAAGCCCGCTTTTACGGACTGATGATGCAAGTTTCGGCAGAAGCTTAAGTTTCGCATCTACACGCAGGCTCGGCAGTGAAATTCCAACCCGCCGGCTCTCAAAATATTCATTCAGCAGGCTTACCGCCTCTTCAAGATATGGATAATCAGCCGTTGAAAGACTCAAAAGCCCGATTGTATCAAAGCCTGTCGCAGCGTAGGCCTTTTTTGCGATTTCAAGAATTCTTTGTGGGCTCCTGATTCGAACTGGCCGCCTGCAAAAACCCGCCTGACAGAAATTGCACCTGCCCGGGCAGCCCCGCATAACCTCAATACTTATCCGCTCATGAATTGCCTGCGTAAAAGGCACAATCGGTTTTTCCGGCACGATAGATTTATCAAGGTCATCGACAACGGCACTTTTAATCTGTTTCGGCAAAAAATCATAAACAGGTTCGAATGATTTTATCTTCAGACCTTCATATTCGAATTTGTAAAGTGACGGCACATAAATGAAAGGAAAATTTTTAACAGCGTCTATTAAAATATCTTTTTTGGAAGTGTTCTTTTTTTTATGTTCAATCAAAAAATTTGCAAGTTCGACAGCCGCCTCTTCAGCCTGCCCCAGCAGAAACATATCGAAGAAATCCGCGACAGGTTCGCAGCAGTTTGCCATCCCCGCCCCGCCTAAAATCAATGGGCTTTCTTCGTCTCTGTCTTTACTTCGCAGCGCAATGCCTGCAAGGTCAAGAACATTCAAAACGCTCGTATAGCACAGTTCATTTGTCAGACTGAAACCTATAATGTCAAAATCCGCGATTTTCGCCTTTGATTCGACTGTAAAAAGCGGAATTTCTTTTTGCTTCATAATCTCCTGCGCATCGAGCCACGGCAGAAAAACCCTCTCAGCCGCGACATTTGGCAGGCGATTAAGAGCTTCGTAAATAATAGCCATACCCGTATGGCTCATCCCGATTTCGTAAACATCAGGAAAGCACAGGGCGGCTTTTAAATCGCAATTGTCGAAGTCTTTTTTTATCGCGTTTATTTCGCCGCCGATATAACGCGAAGGCATCCTTACAAACGGCAAAAGCTGTTGTTCCACGGTCTCTGCAAGTATTGTGATTTTTTTATTTTTCATTTTCGGCATTATAGCTGATAATGGCGGCAAAACTGAAAGGTTTTTTATGACAAAAAGGCAGCTATGGATTGCGAAAATCGCCGTAGCAGGTTTGCTTGTATTTCTTCTTCTGCATCCGTTCAGTCGTCCGCGGAAAACCAAAAGCCCTGTTCAGCTCGAAAGCCCCGATAAAATTGTGATGAGTACCATCGCGAAAGTTATCGCTGTCGCCCCTGATGAAAAAACCGCGCGATTGAGTATCGACGCTGCCTTTGAGAAAATTTATCGTGTTGAAAAGCTGGCCAGCAGGTTCGACCCCAATTCTCAGCTTTCAAAAGTTAATCTCCTCGCCGCAAAAGAGCCTGTAAAGGTTGATAAGGAATTGTTTGATGTTTTGCGGCAGTCGGTTTATTATAGTAGATTGTCGGATGGCGCATTTGATATTACCGTAGGCCCTCTGATTGACTTATGGGAAAAATGCGCCGAGACAAATAGTCTGCCGACTGACCGGCAGCTTGCGGAAGTTAAAAAAATAGTCGGTTATGAAAAATTGCTCCTCGATTCGAATGATTTTTCAGTCCGGTTTACCGCGGAAGGAATGAAACTCGATTTAGGCGGAATCGCAAAAGGTTTCGCCGTTGACCTTGCCGTAGAGGAAATGAAAAAAGCCGGCGCAGCCGGCGGGCTTGTTGCGGTTGGCGGAGAAATCGGCTGCTTCGGCTCAACTGAAAAAAATGAAAAATGGATTGTAGGCATTCAAAACCCGCGAGTTTCTAAGAGTTCGGATGAAGGCCAAAATGTAATTGCCAAATTATATCTTACAGACAGGAACGTATCGACCAGCGGCGGTTACAGAAGGTTCTACAAAATAGGCGAACATCATTTCAGCCATATATTTAATCCGGCAACAGAAAAAAGCGCCGAGACTCTCAGCAGCGTTACAATTATCGCATCAAACGGCACACAGGCAGATGCCCTCGCCACCGCCGTAAGCGTTCTGGGAGCGGAAAAAGGGCTTAAACTTATCGAGAAAGAAGCAATTACAGAAGCGATAATTGTCAGGGCCGGCAGTGGGGAAATCATCAAAAGCGATGGGGCAGGGCAATATTTGGCAAAATAGGCAAGTCGATAAAAATAGAACATAGAATATATAATGTAGAGCTTTAAACCAATTTGGTTGACTACAGGGGCCAATTGTGGTAAATATTACCGGTTTTAGGGAAATTCGCTGTATTTGTATGAATCTTGAGGATTTACGAAAAAAGATAGACCAGATAGACGCTAAGCTCGTTGAGCTGCTCAATGAGCGTGCGCAGGTAGTCATCCAAATCGGCAAAGTCAAAGGCGGCGGGCCGGTTTACGCACCCGACCGTGAAAAAAAGGTGCTTTCCCGAATTTCAGAATTAAACAAAGGCCCTCTGCCGGACAGGACACTTAGCGCGATATGGCGGGAACTTATGAGCGGCTCGTTCTTCCTCGAACGGCCTTTGAGGATTTCATATTTGGGGCCGGAAGGAAGCTTCAGTCATACTGCCGCGATTCGAAAGTTCGGCCAGAGCGTTGAATACGAAGCTGTCCTCGATATACGCGGGATATTTGACGAGGTAAGCAAAGGGCACTGCGACCTTGGCGTTGTGCCGATAGAAAATTCCATTGGCGGCGGTGTTATCGAGACGCTCGATAGTTTTGTAGATACCGATGTCCTTATCTGTGCCGAAGTCAATATGACGATTCATCATTGTCTTCTTGCGAACTGCAAACTTGAAAAGGTCAAAAAGGTTTATTCCAAACCTGAGGTTTTCGCGCAGTGCAGACAATGGCTCAGCGCGACTTTCAAGGAGGCAAATACCATAGCAGTCGCCTCGACCGCAAAGGCTGCGCAAATGGCGGCAAAAGAGAAATTCGCTGCTGCAATCGGTTCAGATATTGCCGCTGAATTGTATGGATTAAAGATAATATGCGAAAATATTGAGGACATCGCGAATAATGTAACGCGATTTTTAGTAATAAGCAAGGAAGACGCAAAACCGACCGGCGACGATAAAACCTCGATACTGTTCAGCACGGCCCATAAGGCGGGCGCGCTGGCGGATGTGCTGGATGTTTTCAAGGAACGGGAAATTAACCTTACCAATATCGAATCGAGACCGAGCAAGAAAAGACAGCGGGAGTATTATTTCTTTGTGGACTGCCTGGGACACCGAAAAGATGAAAACCTTATTGCAGGTCTTGAAGAGATAAAACAGCACTGCCTTCAGCTTTCGGTGCTCGGTAGTTTCCCGCGAAGCGATAAATTACTGGAGTAACTTTTCAGGAGAAGATGATGCGAAAACCGTTCATAGGCGGCAACTGGAAAATGAATACAGACGGCAAAAGCGCCGTCGAGCTTGCAAAGGGTGTGGTGCAGAAATGCGGCGCGCTGCTGAGCAAGGTTGATATTTGCGTTTGTCCGCCATTTGTGTATCTTTCGGCGGTTAAACAGGCCCTCGGTTCATCGAATATCAGTCTTGGCGCGCAGGATGTATATTTCGAGCCGAAAGGCGCTTTTACGGGCGAGATAAGCTGCCAGATGCTTAAAGAGGCCGGCTGCAAAAATGTAATAATCGGCCATTCCGAAAGACGCCACGTCCTCGGCGAAACCGATGAGCTAATCAACAAAAAACTTATAGCGGCAATAGACGCCGGACTTCTGCCGATATTCTGCGTCGGTGAACTTCTTCAGCAGCGAAAAGCCGGGCAAACCGAACAAATTGTGAAAGAACAGGTACAAAAAGGTATGAGAGGAGTAACTATCGAAAAGGCAAAGGTGATTACGATAGCTTACGAGCCTGTCTGGGCCATCGGCACGGGTGTTAATGCCACACCGCAGCAGGCGCAGGAAGTCCATTTAATGATTCGACAGCTTATCACCGCGATGTATAATAATAATTTTGCCGAACAGATTAGAATTCAGTACGGCGGCTCAGTAAAACCGGACAATGCTTCCGAGATTATGACGCAGCAGGATGTTGACGGCTTTCTTGTAGGCGGAGCGAGCCTCAAAGCCGACGATTTTGCCGCGATTGTAAAAGCGGCAGCGGAAGCGAAGAAATAAATTAGAGAATATTGACTTTTCAGAGGTAATGATATGACAGGTTTTGTTTTAGCGGCGGTGCCGTTTGTTATGAAAATTGTTATGGGTGTCTGGGTCTTTGCGGCATTGGTTCTGGTTCTTGTTGTTCTGATACAGAAAGGCAGAGGCGGCGGGCTCAGTGCGGCGTTCGGCGGGCTCGGCACTTCGCTGCTTGGCACGAAAACGGGCGATTTTCTTACCTGGGTCACAATCTGCATCGTCGCCGTCTGGCTGCTTTTAAGTATTGCCGCCGTAAAGTGGTACAAGCCTCAGGTAAGCGAATATCTCCAGGGCGGGCAGACGCCTGGAGTGCCGGTTGAGACCGAAAGGCCGCTCGAAGGTCAGCAGCCGGCGGAAAGTCAGGAATCCAATACGCTAAGTGGTGTTAAATAGAGGTTGGATAAATGCTGAACAGTATGACAGGATTTGCACGTGTCTGTCGAGAGATAGACTCAATAAGTTATGCCGTTGAAATAAGGACGGTAAATAATCGTTATTTCAAGCCGAGCATAAAACTGCCTGAAACGACGGCGTTTCTGGAGCAGGAGATTGAAAAATTTCTCCGCGATAATATTTATCGTGGCTCGGTCAATTACCTGCTCCGCTTCAAGAACATCAGCGGTGAACCGATGTATGAGATAGATTCCGCCGCGCTTAAAAGTTATGTAGCAAAGCTTAATAGTGTCAGCCGGCCGGCCAGCGGAGTCGAATGCAGAATAAATCTTGCCGACCTGCTTCTGCTGCCGGGAGTTGTAAGACCTCAGGAGCCGGAAAACGAACAAGCCCAGCGGCTGAGAAAGGCAGTTCTTGAAGTGACTGGCCAGGCCGTCGAGCAGCTCAAGACAATGAGAAAGCAGGAAGGACAGGCCCTTGCCGATGACCTGGCGGCGCAGTGCAGCCAGATAAAAAGTCTGCTTGAGAACATTAAAGCAGGAAAGCAGATAGTTGTTAATGAGTACAAAGACAGACTGGCGGCTCGCGTCAAGGACTTGCTCAGCAGCGTCCGCCTTGAGCTTGACAGCGATGTTCTTGCCAGAGAAGTGGCGATATTTGCCGACCGAAGCGATATTGGAGAAGAAATTATCAGATTAAGCTCTCATATTGAGCAGTTCATCGCCGGCTGCCAGACAGGAGAGCATTCCGGCAGAAAACTGGATTTTATTTCACAGGAAATGCTTCGTGAAGCCAATACAATCGCAAGCAAGGCCTCGGATGCGAAGATATGCTTTGACGTTGTCCAGATAAAGTCCTGCATCGAAAGAATCAAGGAACAGGTGCAGAATGTCGAATAGCTCGCAGCAGGATATGACGGCGCAGTTGATTATCATAAGCGGCCCCAGCGGAGTAGGAAAGAGTACTATATGCAGGGAGCTTGTCAGGCGGCTCGATAATGTTTATTTGAATGTATCGACCACGACACGGGAGAAAAAAACGGGTGAACAGGACGGTAAGGAATACTGGTTCGTCAGCAGGAACGAGTTTGAAAAACGAATAAAAGCCGGAAAATTTCTCGAATATGCGGAAGTTTTCGGCAATCTGTACGGAACGGGAAAAGACAAAGTTCTGCGGGCCCTCGACAATGGTAAAATAGTGCTTCTTGAAATTGACGTCCAGGGTGCGCTTCAGGTTAAAAAGTTATATCCGGCGGCGAAGCTGATTTTTATTCTGCCGCCGAAACAGACGGAGCTTCAGAAAAGAATAGACGGCAGAGGCAGAGATGACCAGAAGGACATTGAAAAAAGACTTGCCGGGGCAGGCATCGAGATAGCCGCCGCCTGGCAGTATTACAAATATTTGGTTATAAACGACGACCTTCAGCAGGCCGTGCAGGAAATTATAGAAATTATTACTAAACCAGCCGGAGAACAGAAATGATTGATGAATTGAAGAACAAGCGAATTTTTGAAAAAGTCGGCGGGTCTTTTAAATTGTCGGCCCTTATCCAGAAACGGATGGCCGAGCTTCTGGAAGGTTCGAGGCCGTTGATTGAGAACACCGAAGGAAAGACCATGATGGAAATTGTAATCGAGGAAATTATACAGGATAAGATTACTCCCGACTACACCTCTGAATCGCAAAAGGCCGATGTACCGAAACTATAGGCGTCAAAGCGATGGCGGAAAAAACCAGTAAATTTAGCGGTTTGAATATTCTGCTCGGCGTAAGTGGCGGTGTTGCTGTGTTTAAGGCTGTTGACCTCGCAAGCAAACTTACCGCGGCCGGTGCGGTTGTAGATACTGTCATGACGGAAAATGCCTGCAGGTTCGTTTTGCCAAGGAGTTTTGAAGCGGTAACAGGCAGGGCGGTTTATACGAGTATGTGGGAAAACCCGACCGGCTTCCAGATTGGACATATCAGTCTTGCCGACAGTGCCGATATTGTCGTCATTGCGCCCGCAACGGCAAATATCATCGGCAAAGCCGCCAATGGCATCTGCGACGACCTGTTAAGCACTGCCTTGTGTGCCTGCTGGCAGAAAAAAGTTTTGTTTGCACCGGCGATGAATGAAAAAATGTGGTTAAATCCGGTTGTTCAGCAAAATGTCAAAAAATTAAAGGAAATGGGTTTTGAAATAACCGGCCCTGAAAAAGGAAGGCTTGCCTGCGGCCAGGAAGGTATCGGCAGAATGACCGAAGTTGCCGATATTATAGAACGTCTGGAAAAAATAACGAAAAATAAATGAAATCAAATCAGCTGCATTTTCTTATTACCGCGGGGGGGACAAAGGAATATATTGACCCTGTTCGTTTTATCACCAATGCCAGCAGCGGGAAAATGGGCTATGCACTTGCCCAGGCGGCGATTAAAGCGGGGCACAGAGTAACACTCGTAACCACCTTAAAAAATTTAAAATTTAAAATTGAAGGTTTAAGATTAAAAATTGCGGGAGTAGTCAGTGCGGAAGAAATGTTTAGAGCAGTAAAAAAACATTTCAAAAAAGGTGATTGCCTGATTATGGCTGCCGCGGTGGCGGATTACACACCTGTTAAAAAGTCAAAAGTAAAAATTAAAAAATCAAATAAAAATCTGGTAATTAGATTAAAACCGACAGTTGATATTTTAAAATGGGCGGGGAAAAACAAAAAAGCCGGTCAAATTGTTGTTGGTTTTGCCCTCGAAGATAAAAATTTGCGAAAGAACGCCGAAAAAAAAATCCGAAGTAAAAATCTCGATATGATAATTGTCAATAGTCCAGGTGCTATTGGTGCTGAAAGCGCGGCGGTGCAAATAAAAACAGCAAAAGGCAGATGGATTAAAATGCCGACCGCAGGTAAAACGGCAGTTGCCGCCAGGATTATCCATCTGGCGGAAAATTTGTATTGATATTGCAGTAAAGACAAAAAATGCAGCAGAATAATAATAAATCTGCAGGGAAATTAGTCGCCCAGGATGCCGGCTGTCTATTAAAGCAGCTTAAATCAGGGAGCGGTCTGCTGCTGGTTCTGACAATTGCTGTTTGTGCGGCAGTTTTTCTAACACACTGGCCGGCTTTATCGGCACAGGCTATCTCTTTTGACGACGAGCAGTATTTTGTTGAGAATACTCTGGTGCGAAGTCCCAGTTGGGAGTCGGCCAGGCGATTTCTTACCGAAGTATTTGAACCATCAACCGTAGGAGGGTACTATCAGCCGTTGACGATGATTTCGCTGATGCTGGACTATGCGATAGGAGGACGAACCGATAGTCTAACGCCATTCCATCGAACTAGTCTCCTGTTGCATGTTGCCAATACCGCACTGATAATTGTATTACTGTATCAATTGTTTGGCAATGTATGGGCGGCAGCCGGTATTGGTCTGCTTTTCGGAGTTCATCCATTGACGGTAGAGCCGATTCCATGGGTGGGCGAACGCAAAACTTTGCTGGCGGCATTTTTTACGTTGTGGAGCTTGGCTTTTTATATCCATTTTGTTCGAAAGGGTAACCGAAAAATTTATCTTGGCTGTATTTTGATGTATGTGCTTGCGCTTATGTCCAAGCCGACGAGCACGCCGCTGCCGGTTATGATGCTTCTGATGGATTATTGGCCGCTGAGACGGCTGAATTGGCGAGCCTTTTTGGAGAAGTTGCCTTTGTTTGTTGTCGGAGGCATCTCGGCTGTAATAACATATCTTTCACAGAGCCATGCCGCTTCAGTTGCCGGTTCAACGGTTACGTCGGAGCCGTACAGTCCGGCTCAGGTTCCGCTGGTAATTTGCCATAATATCATTTTCTATCTTTACAAGATGATTTGGCCGGCCAATCTGTCCTCGCACTATGCCTTTCCCGTGCCGCTTGGATTTTCGACGCCGATGATAATGATTGGCATCATAGGCACCTGTATATTGATACCTTTGTTAGTGTTCTCGCTGCGGTGGACGAAAGCAGCGTTTACGGGCTGGCTGATTTTCTTCGTAATGGTTTTTCCGACAATGCAGATTTATAAATTCAGCGACGTAATTGCATCGGATAAATTTGTTTATCTGCCTTCGATAGGAATACTGATGATACTGATGTCGTTTTTGATTTGGATATGCAGTGCCGGTAACATCCGCCGACATAGAGTAAAAGGTGTGGCGGCAGCAATTATAATCCTGATGCTGGCGGGGACAGAATCTTTTGCCACGCGGCAGTATCTTGTCGAGTGGAAAGATACGGTCACTCTTTTCAGGCATATGGTAAAAGTAACTCCCTATGCTATGTCTCCACGTAGTTGTTTAGGAGTGGCTCTTAGAAAAAGAGGCGATGTAGAACAAGCCATTGAGTGTTTCACGGAAACGCTGAAGATAAAGCCTAAAAGTTTTACAGCGAATGTTAATATGGGAGTGGCATTAGCTTCAGAAGGCAAGCTTGATGAGGCAGTGTCTTATTTTAACGAGGCGATACGTTTATCACCTGACAACGCAGGTGCATATAGAAATCTTGCAATAGTGCTGGTCGCTCAGGGGCATATTGATGAGGCTATTGCCGTGTACCACAAGGGTCTGGAGCATAAGCCGAGCCATCCGGAGTATCTGTATGACGGCCTTGGTATGCTTTTATTCGAGCAAGGCAAAGCCGATGAAGCAATATCTTATTTTAACGAGGCGATACGTTTGTCGCCCGCCACCGCAGGTATATATAGAAATCTTGCAAGAATGCTGGCCGAACATGGGCATATTGATGAAGCTGTAGCTGTGTACCGCAAGGGGCTGGAGCATAGGACGGACCATCCGGAATATCTGCATAGTGGTCTTGGCATGCTGTATATGCAGCAGGGCAAAATAGATGAGGCAATATCTGAGCTTCAAATAGCTGTCAGGCAGCGGCGGCCGGATTCAACAACATTTAACAACCTTGGAGTGGCATTGAGCTTAAAAGGCAGAATCGACGGCGCAGTATGGTGTCATAAAAAAGCCATTCAGCTTGACCCGAACAATGCCGAAGCATACTACAACCTTGCAAACATTCTGTTTTCACAAGGTAATTTAGAGGAGGCGATTGGCGGATATGAAGAGGCGATACGCATAAATCCGCAATACACTAAAGCGTATTGCAACCTGGGTGCGGCATTGTTGCAGCAGGACCAGGCTGATAAAGCAATAAAATATTTTACCGAGGCGGTGAAAATTGAGCCGAACAGTGTCGATGCTCACTACAACCTTGCCGCAGCAATGGCACAGCAGGGCCGATTGGAAGAGGCCGGCAGTGAGTATCTTCAGGTATTACGGCTTCAGCCGAGAGATACTGAGGCTCATTGCGGTCTCGGCGATGTTTTAATAAAGCAGGGTCGGTTTGAGGAAGCGGCGGCGGAGTATCGCGAGGCGCTCAAAATCGATCCGCAGCATAGTCGGGCACAGGAAGGCCTGAAAAATATTCAGCCAAAACAGTAAGCCGCAGAGAATTTGTATTGATATTGTAATGGCTTGAATACCAGAAAAAATGTTTATCTTTGAAGAGCTGCTGGTTAGGATATTTGTCGGTCAAAATAAGTTTATGATGAATCGGAGACAAAATGCAGCAAAATGTCAATAAATCGGCATGGGAGTCGGTCGTTCAGGATGCCGGCAGTCTGTCAAGGTGGCTGACATCGAAGAATGGCCTGCTGACGGTTCTGACAGTTGTTGTTTGTATGGTGGTTCTTATAACGCACTGGCCTGCCTTGTCGGCACAGGCAATATCTTTCGATGACAGCCGATACTTTGTTGATAATTGGCTGGTGCGAAGCCCCAGCTGGGACTCGGCCAGGCGGTTCCTGACGGAGGTAATTGAACCGTCAACAGTGGGCGGATACTATCAGCCATTGACAATGATTTCGCTGATGCTGGACTATGCGATAGGAGGACAGACCGACAGTCTAATATCGTTTCATCGAACCAGTCTTCTGCTGCACGTTGCGAACACGGCGCTGATAATTGTACTGCTGTATCAGTTGTTCGGCCAGGTGTGGATAGCGGCGGCTGTGGGATTGCTTTTTGGAGTCCATCCGTTGACGGTTGAGCCGATTCCATGGATAGGTGAACGCAAAACGCTTCTGGCGGCATTTTTTACGTTATGGAGTTTAAATTTTTACATTCGCTATGTTCATAAGGGCGGCTGGAAGCCTTATACGGGCTGTATTGTGATGTATGTGCTCGCGCTTATGTCCAAGCCGACCAGCACGCCTTTGCCTGCCGTGATGCTGCTGATGGACTTTTGGCCGTTAAGGCGGATGAGTTGGCGGGCCTTTCTCGAAAAGCTGCCTTTGTTTGTTGTCGGAGGCGCCTCGGCTGTCATAACATATCTTTCGCAGAGCCTGACAGCGTCGGTGATTATGCCGGAATCATACGGCCTGATGCGGGTTCCGCAGGTTATTTGCCATAACATCATTTTTTATCTCTACAAAATGATTTGGCCTGCCAATCTGTCCTCGCACTATGCTTTTCCTGACCCGCTTGGATTTTTGACGCCGATGGTGATGATTGGTGTCATAGGCACCTTTATACTGATACCTCTGCTGTTGCTGTCGCTGCGGTGGACACGGGCGGCATTGACAGGCTGGCTAATTTTCTTTGTGATGGTTTTCCCGACGATGCAGATGCTCCAGTTCAGCGATGTGATTGCATCGGATAAATTTGTCTATCTGCCTTCGATAGGAATACTAATGATAGTGGCGGCATTTCTGGGTTGGATATGCGCTGATGGTGTCTATCGGCATGAGGCAAGGTACGCGACAGTGGCAATTATAGTTTTATTGCTTGCAGGTGCGGAATCTTTCGGCACCCGGCATTACCTTGCATGCTGGAAGGATACGGCCAGTCTTTTTGCGCAAATGACAAGAGTAACGCCTAACGCCATATCACCTCGCAATAATCTTGGAGTGGCACTGGCTGAAAGAGGTGATGTGAATCAGGCTATGGAACTTTTTAACGAAGTGCTGAAGATGAAGCCTGGCAATACTGAGGCACATCTTAATCTTGGCAAGTTGCTTGCCGACCAGGGCAAGTATGATGAGGCTATGAGACATTATAAAGAAGTGCTGCGTTTGTTACCCAATGACGCGGCAGCATATCAGCACGTTGCAGTGATGCTGGTCAATGATGGACGTTTGGAAGAAGCCATAGAGGTGCTTCGCAAAGGGCTGGAGTATAAGCCGCGGAACTCGGCTATGCTGCATATCGGCCTTGGGACGATATATATGCAGCAGGGAAAGGTTGACCAGGCGATACCTGAGTTTCAAATTGCTGTCAGGCAACGGCCGGATTCAACAACATTTAACAACCTTGGGGTGGCATTGAGTTTAAAGGGCAAAATAGATGAGGCAATAAAATGCCACAAAAAGGCTATTCAGCTTGACCCGAGAAATGCCGAGGCGTACTACAATCTTGGCAACATTTTTTATTCGCAGGACAATTTTAAGAAGGCAATCGGCGAATATGAGAAAGCAGTGAGTATAAATCCGAAATATACTAAAGCGCACATTAATCTTGGTGTATCGCTGATGGAGGAAGGCTGGCTTGATCAAGCAGCCAGGCATCTTGCCGAAGCGTTGAAAATTGAGCCGAATAACGTGATGGCACACTATAATATGGCTGCGGTGATGACTGAAGGCGACTGGCTTGAGGAGGCTGTTAAGGAGTATCGTCAGGTACTGCAGCTTCAGCCCCAGGATGCCAACGTGCATTGTGCTCTTGGCGATGTTTTAGTTAAGCAGGCCCGGTATGAAGAAGCGGCCGCCGAGTATAATGAAGCTCTCAGAATTAATCCTCAAAATTCCCAGGCACAGGAAGGGCTGAAAAAAATTTCTTCAATGCAGCATTCCGAACAGCCGGCGAAATAAGTTAATATTCAGTGAACAAAATGCAGCAGAGTACTGATAAATCGGCGTCGGAGTCGGCCGTTCAGGAAGTAGGCGGTCTGTCAAAATGGCTGAAATCGACCAGCGGCCTGTTAACAGTTCTAATAATTGCCGTCTGCGCTGCGGTTTTTATTATCCACTGGCCGGCCTTGTCGGCAAAAGCCATATCATTTGATGACAAGCAGTACTTCGTTGATAATGGGCTGGTGCGAAGTCCCAGTTTGGAATCGGCCAGGCGGTTTCTCACCGAAGTGTTTGAACCATCGACCGTAGGAGGGTACTATCAGCCGTTGACGATGATTTCGTTAATGCTGGACTATGCGATAGGAGGACAGACCGACAGTCTAATGCCATTCCATCGAACCAGTCTTCTGTTGCACGTTGTGAATACGGCTCTGATAATTGTGTTGCTGTATCAATTGTTCGGCCAGATATGGATAGCGGCGGCAGTAGGATTGCTTTTTGGCGTTCATCCGTTGACGGTTGAACCAATTCCCTGGATAGGCGAGCGCAAGACTTTGCTGGCGGCTTTTTTTGCGTTATGGAGTCTAATTCTGTATGTCCGTTTTGCCCACAAAGGTAACTGGAAAGCATATCTTGGTTGCATTGCGATGTATGTGCTTGCGCTTATGTCTAAGCCGACCAGCACGCCGCTGCCTGCCGTGATGCTGTTGATGGATTTTTGGCCGCTGAGGCGGCTGAACTGGCGAACTATTCTGGAAAAACTGCCACTGTTTGTTATCGGAGAAATCTCGGCTATCATAACATATATTTCACAGACCGGCACTGCTGCGGTGGTTACGCCGGAAAAATATGGAGTAATGCGAATTCCACTGGTTATTTGCCATAACATCATTTTCTATCTCTACAAGATGATTTGGCCGGCCAATTTATCATCGCATTATGCTTTTCCCGACCCGCTTGGTTTTTCGACGTCGATGGTAATGGTTGGTGTTATAGGCACCTGTATACTGATTCCCCTGCTGTTGCTGTCGCTGCGGTGGACGCGGGCAGCGCTGACAGGTTTCTCTATTTTCTTTATGATGGTTCTTCCGACGATGCAGATGGTTCAGTTCAGCAACGTGATTGCGTCGGATAAATTCGTCTATCTGCCTTCGGTAGGAATACTGATGATACTGGCGGCATTTTTGGGTTGGATATGCACTGATGGTATCGGCCGGCATAAAAGAAGATGCGAAGCTGTTGCGATTATAGTTTTGTTGCTGGCAGGTACGGAATCTTTCGGCACCCGGCGGTATCTTGCGTGCTGGAAGGATACGGTCAGTCTTTTTACACATATGGCAAAAGTAACTCCTAATGCTATATCGCCGCCCTATAATCTGGGAGCGGCCCTGGCTGAAAGGGGCAATATAAAAGAGGCTATAGAGTGTTTTAAAAAAGTGCTGGAGATAAAGCCTAATGATACTGATGCGCATCTTGCTCTCGGCAATGCTCTTGCCGACCAGGGCAGGTATGACGAGGCTCTTTCTCATTATAACAAAGTGCTGCGTTTGAAACCCGATAATATGGATGCATACCGGCATATTGCAGTGATACTGGTCGAGCAGGGTCGTTTAGATGAGGCTATTGCTTTGCTCCGTAAAGGGCTGGAGTATTATACACCGCAGCATTCGTTCATGCTGCATCTTGGCCTTGGCACGATATATATGCAGCAGGGAAAATTTGACGAAGCGATACCTGAGCTTCGAATCGCTGCTAGGCTTCGACCGGCTTCCACAACATATAACAACCTGGGAGTGGCATTGTTTTCAAAAGGCAGAATCGATGAGGCGATAGAATGTCACAAAAAGGCAATCCGGCTTGACCCGAAAAATGCCGAGGCGCACTTTAACCTTGGCAATATTTTATTGTCGCAGGACAAATTCGGGGAGGCGATTGAAGAATACGAAAATGCGGTGCGACTAAATCCGAAATACACTAAAGCGTATATAAACTTGGGGGTGGCGTTGATGGAAGAAGACCGCCTTGATGAGGCTATCAACCATCTTACAAAAGCAGTGGAGATTGAGCCGAATAACGCTGTTATACACTATAATCTGGCTAAGGTGTTGACTAACAAAGACCGTCTGGAGGAGGCAGCAAAAGAATATCGAAAGGTTCTGCAACTTGAGCCGGGTAATACCGCGGCACAGGAAGAATTGAAAAATATTTCATCTAAACAGCAATCCGGTCAGGCGGCAAAATAAATTTTGTCCGGCTAATCTTTTATACTAAGGTCTTCTTTTGTCAGGATGCTTTCAAATTGAAAGCCTGCAGAAGTTATATTTTCGCCTGCACCCTGTTTGCGGTCAATCACTGCGACAATCTTTTTTACCTTTGCGCCGGCTTCGGTAATTATTTTTGCGGCTTCAAGGACCTGACCGCCGGTTGTTGCAATATCTTCCACCAAAAGCACAACATCATCTTTGTTCAATACGCCTTCAATCATTTTACTTGTGCCGTAATCCTTTTTGCTGTTGCGGATGATAATCCATTTTTTGCCTGTCTGCATCGCGGTTGCCGCGGCAAGCGCAACGCCGCCAAGTTCGGCGCCGGCTATTAAGGTAACATCGCTGGTTATGTATTTTGCAAATTCTGCGCCGAGGGCCTTTAAAATATCCGGCTGAGTCTCGAACAAGTATTTATCGAGGTAATATTTGCTGCGTTTTCCGCTGCGAAGTATAAAGTCTCCCTCAAGGTAAGCTGTTTCTTTGATACGTTTCACAAGTTCTTGTTTAGTCATAGGTTACGTCCGTTTTTAGACTTTAAATTCTGTTTTTTTATGGAGTTTACCGCGATATTTTTTCAATGCAGGTTTTGCGATTTGTGTTATAAATTCATCGACTTGCTGAGAAGCTCTGCCAATGTAATCATCTGGTTTTAAAACTTTTTTGAAATCCACTTTTGCAAAGGCAGGGTCGTCTTTCAGCCGTTCTATCAAATCATTTGGTTTGCCTAATTTTTTGACTTGTCCAGCAGCGGCGTGTGAGTGGACCCTGATTTTTTCGTGGAGTTTTTGTCTGTCACCGCCCGCCTTGACCGCCGCCATAAGAATATTTTCAGTCGCCATAAACGGCAGCTCCGCCGCAATGTGAGAAGCTATTACATTGGGATAAACCACAAGACCGCTCGATACGTTTATCAGTATTTCCAAAATGCCATCGGCGGCAAGAAACGCTTCAGGTATTACTATTCGCCGGTTTGCAGAATCGTCGAGCGTTCTTTCAAGCCATTGCTCACAGGCCGTCATCTGCGGACTGGTCGAAAGACTGATTAAAAATCTCGCAAGTGCCGTCGCACGTTCACATCGCATCGGGTTTCTTTTATACGCCATTGCGCTCGAGCCTATCTGGGATTTTTCAAAAGGTTCTTCCATTTCTTTCAGGTTCGCAAGCAGGCGAATATCGTTGCAGAGTTTATGCGCCGATTGTGCTATTTGTGCAAGAGTATTTATTATAAGCGAATCTATTTTGCGTGAATATGTCTGGCCGGTAACGGAAC
>Ga0315286_10000167_pt1 | contig 48926 bp, 40 predicted proteins | sample YL17G10_0_MG_FD_205038 | JGI IMG/M metagenome (GOLD analysis project Ga0315286, IMG submission 205038) | Sediment microbial communities from Yellowstone Lake, YNP, Wyoming, USA - YL17G10_0 | ecosystem: Environmental > Aquatic > Freshwater > Lake > Sediment | place: USA: Wyoming | collected...
ACGCCGCGGCTGTTGTTGGCTAGGTTCGCGTCGATGAGCCAGACGCCTTCCGGGTCGACCTGGGCGCTTTCGACCTCGACCGGCTTGACGAACTCCAGGCGGGTCCAGCGGGCCTGGCCGTCCCATATGCGCGTTTCCGTCGTCCCATCCTTGAACCGCACCAGGACCTTGACCTGGGCATCCCCGCGGACGCGCGCTTCCCCGAAGCGCCTCAGGACGACCGTCGTCAGATACTCGGTCTTGACCTTTGCCTCGGAGGACTTGGCTTCCAGGGCGTCGAGCTCCCCGATTTTTTTCGAGGTCATCTCTTCCCGGGCCCCCTTGACGTCGAAGACCCCGCGCCGCGCCCGGGGGACTTTGACCGACGCGACCTCGGCGACGCCGTAGTCGAAGGCCTGCGTCGAATCGAAAAACTCGTCGAAGAACCAGGTCATGTCCTGACCGGCGACCTCGTTGACGACCCCGATGAATTCGGCCTTCCCGGGGTGCTTGTAGCGATAGCGCATGTGATAGGTCCGCATGACCCTGGCCCACGTCGGCTCGCCGAGAAGCCCCCCGAGCGTGCGGAGGAGGGTCGCCGCCCTCATGTAGACGTTGGCGGCGTAGCTTCCGCCGTTGTAAAACCTCCAGGACCAGGCGGTCACCGGGTCGTAGCGGACGGTGTTGATCGCCGCGACCCGGTCGAGTTCGAAGTCGAAGGTCTTGGGAATGCGAAGGAGCCAGGATAGCGGGATCCCTCTAAAAAAAATCGGCATGGCGCCGGGGCCGTAGGCCCGAGTCATGACCTGGCCTGTCGAGTAGGTGTTGAAGCCCTCGTCGAGCCAGGCCGCCTCGAATTCGTTGTTGGCCACGAGCCCGTACCAATAGCCGTGTCCGAACTCGTGGACGATGACCCCCTCCGGGGAGAGGACGTCCTTGCTCGTCAGGACTTGGGTGCCGGCGGTGAAGAGGGTGGGATACTCCATCCCGCCGCTCCCGGTACGGTAAGGCGGGTCGACCATGGTCACGGTTTCATAGGGATAGGGGCCGTACCAGAGGCCGTAGTACTTGATGGCCGCCCGGAGAGCCCGGAAATGGCGTTCGACCTGATGCCTGTGCTCAGGGGCGATCAGCAGGGTCATCTTGACGTCGGGGAGCTTGACCTCTTCGAGGGGAAGCCCGAGCAGGGCGGCCGTCTGCCGGTATTCCTCCAAGGTCACTTCCTTGTCGGCGATGAACTCGCGTTCGACCTTGAGGTAGCGGGGGTCGGCCATCCAGGCGAAGTCGTGGACCATGGACTGGCGGTATGTGTAAGTGGTTTTCTTGACCGATTCGTCGATCCGGGCGTCGGTCTGCTTTCCCGACGAGCCGATGACGAAATCTCGGGGCACAGTGATGTGGACGACAAAGTCCGCGAAGTCGGCGAAGAACTCGGAATTCTGATGGTAGGCGTGGGCGTTCCAACCCTTCCCCTCTTCGTAGACGCCGGGCTTGGGGAACCATTGGGCGATGAAAAAGGAGTTTTTGTAATAGCCGGAGCGGGCCACGGTCCGGGGGATCTTGCTCCGGAATTCGAGTTGGAGACGGACGCTCTCTCCGGGCTGGATGGGTTCGGGGAAGAGGATCCTCACGACGGTCTGGTCGTTCGGATGCTCCGGTCCGTCGGGCCTGACGAAGGAAAGGCCGGACTTGAGGTCCGTGCCGTCCGCCAGCCGGATGTCGGTGATGTCGACCCAACCCCATTCGCCGTCGTCGGGAGCGCTTCCCCGGCCGAACATCGATTCGGCCCGGGCTTCCCGGAGAAAGGCGCTCTCCTCGTTCTTGAAGGCGTTCCAATAGAGGTGGAAGAGCATGTCGGGGACGGCTTCCCGGGACGGGTTGGTCCAAACGATCTCTTCCTTGCCGAGGAGCATTTTGCCCGCGGCGTCGAGCTCGACCCAGATCTCGTAGCGGAGGACGGGAGCGGCGGCGACGCCCGTCGCCTCCTGCCGCGGAACCGCCCGCGCCGGCAGAACCAGGAGAGCGGCGCCCAACAAACAGACATAGCCGATGCGTTTTCTCATTCTGAACCCCCTCGTGTTGATGGGCCTCGGCCAGGCCGGATAATCTTCAAGGTCAGTCCCTGAGCCATTCCTCCCAGGCGGTCCGCCGGGGAAAATACATGAAGACCAGGAGGAGGGAGGCGAAGACGAGGACGTAGAAGTCGATGTTATAACCGCTCAGGAGGAACAAGCCGAGGCCCAGGATTCCCGGGATCTCTCCCAGGACCAGGGTCATGATCGCGGCCCGCTGAAGCCTGTGGAGAGCGGTCTTGGCGTCCTCCCGGGGGGCCTTCTTCCGAAGGAGCCGGGGACGAAGAAGGCGGATGAGGACGATGACCGCGGCGGCCGCCCCGAATACGGCGTAACGGAGCTGCTGGATGTTGGCGATCGTGGCGAAGCCGCGGAAAGGCCTGTACACGGCCCGCAGGACCTCGACGAGGCCCAGATAGACGACCAGGCAGGCGATGATGGCCGTCGCGATCAGAGTTGCGGACTTGAGATGGATCTGGAGTTCGTCCCGGATATCCATGTCGACCTCCTCGCGTGCGCGGCCTGACCGACAGCCGGCCGCATCGCCGTAATTATATGAGAATCGGGATCTGCAGGCAACTAACTCCTTTGAAGATGCGTTCAGTCGACATAGAGCAGGAAGCCCTTCAAGTAGGATGTCTCAGGATGATAGATGTTGACCGGGTGGTCGCAGGCCTGGCGGTGCCTCTGGAGGATGCGGACCCGCCTTCCCGCCTCGAGCGCCGCCTGAAAAACGACTTGCTGGAAGAGCCCCTCGTCGACGTGGTGGGAACAGGAGAACGTCAGCACGAGCCCCGGGCTGCGGACTCGCTGGAAGGCCAGGCGGTTGATGTCCTTGTAGCCGCGGCAGGCAGCGACGACGTCGGCCTTTTTCTTGGCGAAGGCCGGCGGGTCGAGAATGATGAAGTCGTGGTCGAGGGCCGGCCCCCTCAAAAATTCGAACACATCGGCCGTGAAGAAGACCCCGGAGTCCGCGGGAAGGCCGTTGAGTTCGAAATTCTCACGGGCCAGCGCGATGGCCGAAGCCGACGAATCGACGGAGTCGGCCCGGGCTGCCCCGCCCTTGAGAGCGCAGACAGAGAAGGCCCCTGTATAGGAGAAGGCGTTGAGGATGCGCCTGCCGGCGGCGAAGTCGCGGACGAGCCTCCGGCTTTCCCGCTGGTCCAGGTAGAAGCCGGTTTTTTGGCCCTGGGCGAAACTGACCCAGTAGGGGATCCCGCCTTCGATGATGCGGATCTTGTCGACCCTCTCCCCCGCGAGGAGGCCCTCGGTCTCGGCGAGTCCCTCTTCCCTCCGGGCCGGCAGGTCGGATTTTTCGAGAACGGCCCGGGGCCTGACACTTCCGGTCAGAGTGTCCAGGATGAAAGGTTTGAGTTTTTCCATCCCCAGCGTCGCGAACTGGAGGACGAGCACGTCGTCGTAGAGGTCGGCGATGAGGCCGGGCAGGCCGTCGCCCTCGGCGTTGATCAGCCGGCGGGCGTTGGTCACGGACGGGTCGAAAAGACCGGCCCGCAGGGCCAAGGCCCGCTCGATGCTCGAGCGGATGCCCTCTTCGGGCGGCTGGCTCCCGAAGCTGACCATCCGGCCGGTGATCGAACTTTTCCGGTTGAAATAGCCGTGTCCCAGGAGGTCGCCTCCGGAGCCGCGAACGGGAAGGACGGCGCCGTTCTCGAACTCGGGCAGGTCCCGGATGGCCCCGGAGAAGATCCAGTGGTGCCTGTTCCGGACGGCCTTATCCCGGCCGGGCTTGAGGACGACGGCGTTCACGCCGGACTCCCCGGCTCTTCCCGCCCCAAAGCTCGCCGGACGGGACGAGCTGGGGAGACCGGCGAGCATTAGGACGACCGGGCGGTCCGGGGTCGAAAAAAGCGCTTCATCCATGTCCCCGGGCGCCTGCCAGCGGACCTCGTCGTGGTCGATGAGAGTGAAGGAATCCGAAAGGAGCTCCGTCCGGAAAACCAGGAGCTCGAACGCCGTGAGAGTACCCGTAAACGGCACGGAACAGAGAAGGGCGCCGACTTGGCTGCGAACCCCCAGCTCTTCCATGAGCTCCCGCTCCAGGCACTTTTCGGCGGACTCCCCTTCCTCGACCTTCCCGCCCGGGAATTCCCACATCCCGCCGGCCACGAGCCCCGGCTTCCTCCGGGCGACCAGGACCTTCCCGTCTTTTTCGATCACGGCGGCGACGACCTTCATTGTCATGTCCGCCTCATTTTAATTCACCGCCGCTTCGTTGACAATAGGATTCGGGAATATCCAACGAGGCATTCCCGCCGTCGGCCGCTGAGGGTCCTCGGGGGTCGTCTCCGTCCGCTGCGGTGATTCTTTACGCCTTCCCGGTCCGGATCCGATGGGAGGAGTCCGCGTATCCGTCCCGGGAATGCTAAATCACCGCTTTATGCTCCCTTCGACGACACCCCTCTGCCCCTGTTTCCGCGGCCTTCTTTTTCGCCTCGTCGGCAAGAGGTTGTCCAGGTCTTGCTAATAAATTGGGCCGAAGGGGATCATCAGAGAGAGCATAAGCGGTGATTTAGTCGGTCAGAAGCCGGACGAGGGAAGTTTCATGGGAAACCGCCAAAACGTGTTTGAGCTCGGCGTAGCGCACGCCGAGCGAGTTGTTTTGGTGCCGAGTCCGGCGCACTGACCGGCGTGAAAAATCACCGCAGCGAACGAGGATGATTCCCGAGGCCCAAAGCTTGATTTGCAGAAATGACGCTCCGAGGGACTTGTGCTAGAATAGCCGGGCCATGAACATAGCTTTCCTCGCTTCAGAAGTGATCCCTTACGCCAAGACGGGCGGCCTGGCCGACGTGGCCGGGGCCCTGCCCAAGTTCCTATCCAAACTCGGCGCCGAAGTCCGGGTCTTCATGCCGCTCTACCGGGAGGTCCGCAAAAAGAACCTGCCGCTCGAGCCCGTCCTCGCCGATGCCTCGCTCGACCTGGGCGGGAAGCGGGTGACGTTCTCGGTCTTTGCCCACCGCGCCGGAGGCCTGTTTGTCTTCTTCATCGATCAGGCGGCCTACTTCGACCGCGACCAGCTCTACGGGACCGCGGCGGGCGATTACCCCGACAACGCCGAACGCTTCGCTTTCTTCAGCCGGGCTTCGCTCGAAACCATGCGGGCGACCGGCTTCCGCCCCGACGTCGTCCACGGGCACGATTGGCAGGCGGCCGCGGCCTTCGCCTATCTCAAGTTCAGCTACGCGGACGACCCCTTCTTCGTCGGGACGCGCTCGCTCTTCACCATCCACAACCTGGCCTACCAGGGCCTGTTCGAAAAGGACATCCTCGGCCGCATCGGGCTCCCCGAGTCGCTATTCAACATGAACGACCTCGAGTTCTACGGCAAGGTCAACACACTCAAGGCGGGCATCCTCTACGCAACGGCCGTGACCACGGTCAGCCCGAGATACAGCCGCGAGATCCAGACGCCCGAATTCGGCTGCGGTCTCGACGGTCTCCTCCGGCACAGGGCGGACGCGCTGCGCGGCATCCTCAACGGCGTCGATTACCAGGACTGGGATCCCGCGACCGACCGGCTCATCCCCCGGAACTTCGGGCCCGCCGACCTAACCGGGAAAAAGGATTGCCGGGCGGAGCTCGTCCGGATGTTCGGCCTCGAGGCGCCCGCCGACCTGCCCGTCGCGGGCATGGTCACGCGGCTGGCCGGGCAGAAGGGCCTCGACATCGTCTGCGAGGCGCTGGACTCGCTCTTCGGCCTCGGCCTGACGTTCGTCATCCTGGGCACGGGCGATCCGAAGATCCAGGATTTCCTCCTCGCGGCCCAGAAGAGGCACCCCGCCCGCCTCGGGCTCAAGATCGCCTTCGACGAGAGGATCGCCCACACGATCTACGCCGGGAGCGATCTCTTCCTCATCCCCTCGCGCTACGAGCCGTGCGGACTGACCCAGATGTACGCGCTGAAGTACGGGACGATCCCCGTCGTCCGGGCCACAGGCGGGCTCGATGACAGCATCCAGGAGTACGACCCCCTCGCCGGACGCGGGAACGGCTTCAAATTCGTCGAGGCCGCCCCCGAAGCGCTCCTCTCGGCGGCGGCCCGTTCGGTCGAGGCGTTCCGGCGGCCCCAAGCGTGGCCGGCCCTTGTCGGGAACGCCATGGCCGCGGACTTTTCATGGGAGCGCTCGGCGGCGGCCTACCTCGACCTTTACAAGAAGATCGCCGCGACCGCCTGAGCCGCTAAGACTGCCGGAGGGACTGGGCCGCCGTTTCCGGCGGGACGGGATTGATATAGAACCCCGTCCCCCACTCGAACCCCGCAACCTTGGTCAGGATCGGGAAAATTTCCAGGTGCCAGTGGTAGTTCCTGTCGATCTCCGGCCAGCCCTCGAGCGTCAACGAGGGATTGGGGGCATGATGGAGGACCATGTTATAGGGCGGATCGCCGATCGTCTCTTTGAGCCGGGCGAGGACGTCTTTCATCGTCTCGGCCAGGACCAGGAGTTCAGCGTCGTCGACGTCCGTGAAGAACGGCGAATGCATCAGGGGGTAGACGGCCATCTCGAAGGGGAAGCGCGAGGCGTAGGGGGCGACGACCGAAAAATGCCGGTTGAGGATAACCTGCCGCGCCCCGGCCGCCGCTTCCTCCCGGAGGATCCGGCAGAAGGCGCATTCCTTGAATTGCCTGAAAAGCCTATCGGCGCCGTAGATCTCCTCCTTGATCCGCTTCGGAACGATGGGCGTCGCCACGATCTGGGAATGGGGATGGCTCAGGGACGCGCCCGCCTCCTTGCCCTTGTTCTTGAAGAGCTGGACGTACTGGTAGTGGAGTTCCTGCTCGATGGCCTTGATCCTCAGTTGGAAGACCCGGAAGACGTCCCGGATGTGCGGGACGGGAAGGTCGCTCAGCTCAAAGCCGTGGTCGGGGTTTTCAATGACCACTTCGTGGACACCGATCCCCTCCATCGACTGGAAGACGCCCCCCGGCGGCATGGGCGGCGGCGTGCCGCGGTTCAGGGCGGGGAACTTGTTGGGCACGACCCGGACCTTCCAGCCGGGGGAATCGGGCGCCGTCCCCGCCGCCCTCAGGGCGAAGACCTCGGGCGGGGTTTTCGTTTCGTTGTCTTCACAGAACGGGCAGAAGCCGACGGGCTCCGCGGCCCGTGCCGTTCCGCCGCTGGGCCGGAAATCGTCGGGCCGCTTGCTGCGTTCCGTGGAGATGATGACCCATCGTCCGCTGACCAGGTCTTTCCTCAGTTCCGACATCATTCGCCCAGCAGCTGCTTGATCTTCGATTTGAGCTCGTCCAGGGAAGCGGACTTGACGACGTAGGCGTCGGCGGCCCAGGTCATGAAATCCTCCTTGTAGCTCTGGTAGGCCGAGTTGATGATGATCGGGATGTCCTTGCGGAGCCCCATGATCTGGGTGATGAGCTCGATCCCGTTCTTGCCCGGCATGCGGATGTCGGTGACGATCAGGTCGAAAGCCGTTTTTTCGAGCTCGGCCAGGGCGGTCTCGGCGTCGGTCACCGCGGTGATGGCGTAGCCCTCCCGGCTCAGCTCTTCTTCATAGAGCAGGCAAAGGGCTTTCTCGTCCTCGACCAGCAGAATTTTCTTATTCATGGCCTTTCACTCCCTTTCGCGGCAGACAAAAATGAGCTTGAACAGGGACCCCTCCCCCAACCGGCTTCGAACCTCGATCTTGCCGTCGCAAGTGTCCATGACCCTCTGGACGAAGGACAGGCCGAGGCCCATGCCTTTTTCCTTGGTCGAGAAGAAGGGCCTGAAGAGCTGGTCCTTGTCCGGGTTGGAGATCCCCTTGCCCGTGTCCCGGACGGAGAGGATGAACCCGTTCTTGTTTTTCCGATATCCCCGGACGGTGACCGTTCCCCCGGCGGGCATCGCGTCGAAGGCGTTGTCCAGGAGGTTGCGGACGACCTCGCCGAGCGAGGTCGGGTCACAGAGGATCTGAGGCAGGAGGGAATCCAGCTTGATGTTCAGCGTGTATCCCTGCGATTTCGTTTGGACCTCAGGGCTGTCGAAAACCCCGGCTAGGACCGGCCCCGGGTCGAAATAGACGGGTTCTTTCAAGCTGACCTTGAGGAAGTGCCCCATCTGGAAGATGATGTCCTCGAGACGCCGGACCTCGTCGTGGATGATGGTCAGGTTCCTGAGCTTTTTCTCTTCGGGGACGTCCGGTTTGAGGAGTTGGTCGGTGAACCCGCCGATGGCGACGATGGGGTTCCGGAGCTGATGGGTGACGAACATGGCCATCTCGCCCATGGCCGCCATCTTCTCCATGCCGAGGAGCTTGCGGTGGAGCGTCGTCGAGTAAATGTAGTTGCCGGCCATAAGGCCGCAGAGGCTGGCCAGCTTGATATCGGATGAGGTGATGGGCGTCCGGGTGATGGCGTTGTCGAGGACGATCTCGCCGAGGACCTCGTCCCGGGCGAGGAGCGGGATGCACAGGAATTCGTCGACCTGGATGACGTCGAGGAAGCGCTTGTCGACGAGGGGCTCGCTTGCGGCCTTGCGGACGAGGAGGATCTCCTTGCTGCAGGCCGCGTAGGCCGGGATGAGCGCGGTTTCATCATCCGCAGCGAAGGCGAGCCCCTTGATGCGGGCGCTGAGCGTGTCTTCGCTCTTGCTGATGAGGGACCGGTTGTGCTCGATGATCTCGATGTAGCCGATGCCCGGCGTCGACAGGACCTCCCAGATGAACCCGGCCTCCTCGGCCGAGCGGGGGCCCAGCCACATCTCCCCCCTGAGGCGCTCCCCATCCTTGAGGAAGAGCATGGCCCGGTTGAAGCCGACGCCCGAACCCGAGGTCAGCGCCGTCAGGATGACGAGAAGGTTGTCCTCGAAGGAGAAAGGCTGGAAGAAGCTCTGCGAGATGATCGATAGGAGCATCAACTCCCGGGGCGCGTCCCGCTCGAAGTCGGAGCCGAAGAAGTTGTACTTTTCGATCATTCGGACGACCATCTCTTGGGGACGACCCGGATGCCGGTCTTGCTGATCTTGAAATTCCGGCCGTCCCTGTCGGCGTCATAGCCGATCTCGAAACGCTCGGGGATCGTCGAGGACTTGTCGATGATGACCTTGCGGAGCCGGGCGCCGCTGCGGACTTCGACGTCCTCGAAGAGGATCGAGTCCACGACCTCGGCTCCGGCTTCGATGCGAACGCCCGGGGCGATGATCGATCTCTCGACGAGGCAGCCGGATAACGAGCACCCGGTGCCGATGATGGCGGAGCGAAGCTCTCCGCTGGCGATGAACGTCGGCGGATACTGGGGCTTGTAGGTCCGGATGGGCCAGGCCGGGTCCTTCAAGATAGCCGGCGGGTCCGGCGACAGGAAGGCCATGTTGGCTTCCCAGTAGGCGTCGATCGTTCCGATGTCCTCCCAGTACTCGTCGAAGGTGTAGGCGAAAACGCGGTGGCCGCCGATGAGGGCCGGGATGATGTCCTTGCCGAAATCGTGGGAGCTCCGCGGGTTCCGGGCATCCTTGAGCAGGGCCTTGATCAGGACGGGGGTCTTGAAGAGATAGACGCCCATGGATATGAGGCTCTTCCCCGGGTCCCAGGGAGTTCCGAAGGGTTTTTTCGGTTTTTCCATGAACTCGATGATCCGCCGCTCCTCGTTGACGCCGATGACGCCGAAGCGGGAGGCGTCTTCGATGGGGATCGTCCGGGTCATGATCAGCGCGTCGGCGTCGGTTTGGCCGAAGAAAAGCAGCAGCTTCCGGTAGTCGGCGTTGTAGATGTGGTCCCCCGAAAGCACCAGGACGGCCTCGGGGTTCTCCTGCTGAATGGTGTAGATGTTCTGGAAGACGGCGTCCGCCGTCCCTTCATACCAGTGGTCGCTGACCCGGCCCTGCGCGGGAAGAGAGAAGATATAGTCGCCGCTCTCGGAGTGGAAGATGCTCCAGCCGTTGAGAATGTGGCGTTCGAGGGATTGGGACTTGTACTGGGTGAGCAGGGCGATCCTGCGGAGGCCGGAGTTGAGGGCGTTCGAAAGGCTGAAATCGATGATCCGGTAGGCCCCGAGGAAAGGGACGGACGGCTTGGCCCGGTCGCGCGTCAGCGGGTAGAGCCGTTCGCCCTTGCCGCCGCAGAGGACCATGACCAGCGTTTTCTTAGATAACAGTTCCATCGGGCAGGACGACCTCCTCGAACAATCGGTCTTCGGTTTCGAAGACGCGAAGGAGCGACCCTTCGGCGTCCGTGAGGATACGGCCTTCTTCGAGCCACCCGGCGAGCGTGAGCGCCCTCTCGAAGTGCTCGGCGGCCCTGTTCTCGGCATAATCCCGGGCCGACCAGGTCGAGATGAGGAACGGCCAGTCCGAGCTCTCGAGAAGGAACTTCTCGCGGAAGAACTGCTTGAGGACCCGCCGGTCGAGGCGGGCGAGGCGCGGCGCGAGCGCGGCCGCAGCCTCTTCGATCCTGTAGATCTTCTTCCAGATCCAGGAGGTGTCGTCGTTGAGCCAGCTCCAATGGAATCCGCCCTGGCCCCATGATCCCTCGGAAAGCGAGACGATGGTTTCGGGCGGCAGCCGGTCGAGACAGCCGCCGGCGGTCATGGGCTTGATCGGCCCGGCCGCGAGTTTCTTGATGACGAGGTAAAGCCACTCGGGACCTTCGAACCACCAGTGGCCGAACAGCTCCGTGTCGTAAAGGGCGACGACCGAGCCGGCGTCTTTTCCCTTGAGGGTCTCCTCGATGACAGCGACGAAGTGCGCGGCGTGCTCCTCCATCCTTGCCCGGGTCCGGGCCGGGTCGTAGGGCTCTTTGAGGCCCAGGTCGGCGTCGCTCGAGGTGATCTTCCAGTAGCGCATGCCGCCCGGGAAATGCTTTTTGTGGAATTCGAGATATGCGCCGTCCCCGGGATAACCCATTTTGCGGCTCCAAACCTGAGAACCGGAGACGCCGTCCCGGGCGAAAAACGGCACGTGCGAGGGATGGGCCAGGTAGGAGGAATAAGGGTCCCGCGGCAGTTCGTCCATCGGCTTGTAGGAGCCCTGGGATTTCTCCCAGAGGAGCTTCAGGGCGGGAAAGCGGTCGAGGTAAACGCCCTTGGCCTCCCCCCCCTTGAGGAGATGGGTGTCGACGAAGAAATAGCCGACGCCTTCCTGGCCCAGGATCTCGTCGACGCCGAGTCGCGGATAAAGCGCTTTGTCTTCGAGCGGGGATTTCCAGTCGTAGCCGGGCCGGTAGGCGCACTCGGGGATCCAGAACCCCCGGGCCTCCCGGCCGAAGTACTTGCGGTAGGTGTAACGTCCCTGCCGGACCTGCTGGCGGACGCTTTCGTCCCGGGCAAGAAGCGGGAAATAGCCGTGCGTCGCCGCCGAGGTCAGGACCTCGATATCGCCGTGGTCCTGGAGAGAGCGGAACGCGTCGATGATGTCGTCGTGACAACGCCCGTGGAAATCGTCGAGGACCTTCCGGTACCAGGCCTCCCAGAAATCGGTCAGCGAACGCAGGGCGGCATTCCCCGTCCGCTCGAAGTACTCCCGGTCGCGGACGGCGACCTCGATCTTCATTCGCAGGTACTCGTCGAAGCCCCGGGCGAAGCCGGGATCCTTGAGCTGCTCCATCAGGACCGGGGTGAAGCTGACGTTCGTCCGGGCCGCGATCCCTTCGTCGGCCAGCCGCTCGAAAACGTCGAGGAGCGGCATGTATGTTTCCGCGGCGGCCTCGTAGAGCCAGTCCATCCCATGCGGCCAACTGCCGTGGGCCAGGACGTAGGGGATGTGGCTGTGGAGGACGAGAGAAAAGTACTTATCGGCCATGCTGCTCCTTCAAGACGATGCTCAAGCGAATTTTCGCGTTCCCGGCCAATGCCAACGGCCAGACCGGGCAGAAACAGTATCCTTGGTGGATTATATCAAAACCCCCTTCGGATTGGGAGAGAGTCCGAAGGGCGAAGGACCAGAGGGCGTCCGCGCCCTCGGCCTCGAAGAGGAGATGGCCTCCGTAGAGGGCCGCTCCGTTGCGGCCCCGGAGCTCGAGTTCGTGGGGGAAGGCCAGGAAGTTCCATTCCGACCCGTATCTCAGGGACGAGCTGTTTTCCGAGAGGTTCTCGATTTCGATCACGACCCGGAGCGAAGCGTCCCCGGGTTCGATCGTCCGCTTGACGGCGATGGGGACGCGGGAGCTCCCGGCCCGGACCGCTCCGAGGCGCTCCAGGACGAGCGTCTTCCCCGCGGCCTCGAACGAGAACGGCTGGTCGACGAAATCCCCCTGTTCCCCGTAGTCGCCCTTCCGGAAATCATCCGCTTTCGTGTCGGCATGGAAGAAATGGTCGATAAGCGAGAATCGGGGGTATCCGTCGGGGCGGGTCAACTCATCGGCTTCGGGCGGCCGCTTCTTGCCGAGCTCGTGGATGCTCTTGCCCGTCCCCTCCTCCCCCTCCCCGGCTTGCGGCGACCGGTGGTAGGATTCGCGCCGCCGCGAGAGAACGTCGGAAAGGTTCCGCGACCAGGGCCGGTAGTCGATCTCGACGAGGGCTCCGCCCGAGGACGGCTTGACCAGCAGGCCGAAGACCGGGTCCCGGTAAACGAGCTCGTCCCGGCCGTCGCAATCGTAGTCCAGGCCATTCCAGCCGGGCGGGTCCGGCGTCCGTTTCTCCGCTTCGAGGAGATGATGAAAGACGGCCTCGCGGAGATGGGGCAGATAGAGGCCGCCGAAGACGCCGTGCCAATAGGGGTCGTTGCATTGGCCCTTGTAGAGGTCTTTGAGCGCGTCCCCCTCCGCCCGGACGGCGCGAACTCCCCGCGAGACCATGACCATCCGCTTGTGGAGGTGGTTGGCCTCCGGGTACTTGCGGAAGAAATCGCGGAAGTACCCGCCGCGCAGGAACCGGCGGACTTCCGGGCCGGAACCGGCCTTGAGCTTCTTGAATGCCGCCTGGTCGTCGGGCTCGAGGACCCACTCCATCATCTCTTCGTAGGATGCCGGTGGAAGATAAACCCTGCCCGCGGGCGGATGAGCGTCCAGATACTCGGAAAAGGACATCGTCCGGATGCCCTTGTCTTCGACGAAGGTGAGGAACCGCTCGAGCCAGCCTTCCTCGAAGACCCATTTGTGGGTGCCCGGCCAGACGCCGAATTTCTCGCCGTCGTCTCCGAGGATAGCCGTCCCGCCCGAAGCCCGGAGGCCGTCGAGATAGGCGTCGATGTCGTCGAGGCCGTGGAACGGCACGAGGTAGCGGAGCTTCTTGTCGATCGGAAAAAGCCGCAGACTCCGGCCCTCTTCCTCGGTGACATAGGTCGTGGCCAGGTCGTGGATCCCGGCGTAGTGAAAATGCTCTTCGTCGAGGAGGGTGTATTCGATGCCCGCTGCCGCCAGGGACTTGGGCAGGTGGGGCTCCCAGACCCTTTCGGTGAGCCACAGCCCGCGCGGCACCCGGCCGAAATTTTCCCGGAGGTAGTCGTTCATCATCCGAACTTGCCCGACCCGGTCCTCTTCGGGAATGATCGACAGGATGGGTTCGTAGAAGCCTCCGCTCAGGAGCTCGACCTGCCCCCGGCCGGACAGTCCCTTGATGAGCTCCCAACAGCTCCGCTCGTTCTTTTCCATGTACTCCCAGAGAGGGCCGGAGAAGTGGAGGGCGAAGCGGAAGCCCGGATGCCCGGCCAGGTGCTCCAACAGCGGCCGGTAGCAGTCCTCGAACGCCTCCTTGACGACGTGATCGAAATTCCCTACCGGCTGGTGGTTGTGGACGGCGAACAGCAAGACGAGCTCGTTCATTCGGGCTCAAATCCCTTCCTGGGCGAGGATGTAGGCGAGAGCGGCCAGGATGATGGCCTGGAGTTCGAGCTCGCGCGGATGGACGCTCGAGACGACATCGAGCGCGGAATGGTGGACGTCGAAATAGGCCTGGGCGTTGATCATGACGGCCGCCGGCGCCGCCCCCTGCTCGACGAGGGGCCCGACGTCAACTCCCCCGCCTCCGGGAACGATGAACGATACGCCGAGCGGCCTGAAGAGGTCCGCATAAGAGGAGATCTTTTCGAATACCTGGCTGTCGCGTCCGCCGATAGCGAGTCCGACCGGGGCGAAGCCTCCCCTGTCCGATTCCGCGGCGACGAGGTGGCGTTCGCCTTTCCTCTGCGGGGCGCGGACGTAGGCCCGGCCTCCCGTTCCGCCGAATTCCTCGTCCATGAACAGGACGGCGCGGATGGTCCGCCGCGGCCGCAGGCCGACGGCTTTGATCAGCCGCAGCGCCTCTAGGCTCGCCGCGCATCCGGCGGCGTCGTCATGGGCGCCCAGGCCAAGGTCCCAACTGTCCAGGTGCCCCCCGATGAGGATGACCTCGTCCGGGAGATCGGTCCCGGTGAGCTCTCCGACGACATTGGCCGAAGCCGCGCGGCCCCTATCCCGGCAGTTCATCCTGAGCGATACGGTAACGGTCTTTTCTTCCTTGATGAGCGCGCTCAGGACCCCGGCGTCGAGAACGCTGACCGCGGCCGCCGGGATCCGGGGAACGCCGGGATCGTACTGCATCAGCCCGGTGTGCGGATTCCCGTCTTCCCGGAATGTCAGCGAGCGGACGAGGACGCCGACAGCGCCATGGCGGGCTGCTGCCGAGGCCCCGCTGACGCGCTGGTCGGCGGCGCCGCCGTAGGCGGAGAACGGCTCGGCGAGACGCCTGTCCATCGGCCGGTTGAAGAAAACGATCTTGCCCTTGAGCCTCGGCCCCAAGCGGCCGAGCTCATCGAGAGACAGGATTTCGACGACCGGCGCGGTCAGGCCTCCTTCCGGCGTCCCGACGCTCCCGCCCAGGGCGCAGACTGCGAGCGGAACGGCGACCCGGGTCCCGGAGGCGCTGATCTCGGCCTTCTCGGCATCCCCGCGCACCCAGTGTCCGACCTCGACCGGTTCCGCGTGGACGTTGGCGAAGCCCAGCTCCTTCATGAGTCGGACGGACAGGTCGACCGCGGCCGCGGCTCCGGGCGACCCGGTCAGACGGGGACCGACAGATGTGATCCGCTCGAGGAGTTCGAAGCCTTGTTCGCCCGTCAGGCCGGCGTCCCGGAGCTCATCGACGAGGCGTTGATACGATTGTCCGCCGCTCTGACTCCCGCCGGCGCACGCAGGAGCCGCAAAACATACAAGGACCATGGCGAGGACCGCCCGGAGAAATCCGCGCGGTTTCCAGGCCGGCTTGAGTTCCGACACGCTCGTCTTTATGCTCATAGCAAAAAAATCTCGCTTGTCCCGGTCGTCCCCATGGCCCATGGCGAAATCCCCCTCTCAACGATGGAGGAAACAGCGTTCCGAATCGAGCTCTCCCGGCTTCCGGGTGATGATCATGGCCAGCCCGAGCTCGTTGGCCTTGTCGATGACCTCCTGGTCCTTGACCGAACCCAAAGGGTAGATGATGGCCGTGATGCCGTGCTTTCCCGCGAGCTCGACCACGTCGGGGAAGGGCATGAACGCGTCGGACGCGAGGATGCAGCCCTCCGGCCCATAGCCGCGCCGCGAGAGACGGATGGCGTCCTCGGCGGAGTCGATGCGGCTGCGCTGGCCGGAGCCGATGCCGTGCGTCCTGTCCGAAGTCCCGATGACGACGGCGTTCGACCGGGTGAAGCAGGCCACCGTCCAATTGAAGATGGCGGCCAGGACCTCGTCGGGAGCCGGCTTCCTGACGGAGACGACGTCCACGGACTCCGGGGAGACGATCTTCGAGTCGAAGCGTTTCTGGACGAGCAGTCCTCCGGCCACCCGCTTGACTTCGAGGCCATTATCCCTCGAGGGCGCGTCGAGCGGCGCGCCCATCTTGACCACCCGAAGGACCTTTCGCGCAGCCAAAACGGCCAGGGCCTCGGGGGCGAAATCGGGGGCGTAGACGACCTCGACGTTGCGGGGGCTCTCGACGAGGAGCCGGGCCAGGGGCTCGGTCACGCGGTAACTGAAGACGTCGACGCTGCCGAAATTGGAGAGCGGATCGCACTTCCAGGCCTTTTCGAAGGTCTCGACGGGATCGTCGCCGAGGGCGACGCCGCTCGGCATCTCGTGTTTGATCAGGACGCAGGCCTGGCGGCCCTTGAACACCTGGACGAGCTTCCGGGCCAACCGCTGGCCGAGGTCCATGTCGCCGACATTGATATAGCTCAGACCCTTCGTTCCCTCTTGAAGGACCTCGAGGTGGCCCATGTTAGGGCCCGCCGCGCCGGCCTCCTGGTAGAAGGCCGCCGGATAGCCCGGGTTCTCGCCGTAGCGCATGGGGAACTTCTTGACGAACCGGTCTTCACCCAAGCTGAGGGTTTCCGGGAAATCCTCCCCGACCTTCACCTGGTACTGGCTGCGGGCCGTCCGCTCGGGCTTGCTCATCGTTCATGTCCTTTCGGTGCGGTTGATGATGCAGACTTCGAGGTCGTCCGGCCGGGAGAGAGAGGCCGAGACGCAGGCGACGGCCACGCGGAAATCCTTGTCCGGTGCCGCAGGAGCCAGGGCTCGATAAACAGCTTCGGCCGTTTCCCGGGGGGTCGTGCCGGCCAAGGCCATCCGCCGCGGCTCTCCTTCAAAGCACGGCAGGGGTTCTCGGTTGGGACCCTCATAGGTGGACACGAGCCGCCCCTCCCCTTCCCGGAGCGGGACCTCGAAGTAGCTCCTCAAAGTCTCGCCCGACTCGCCCCTGCGGACAAGGCTCAATCCGGCCGAGCCGCGGACGAAACAGCCGCTTATCCGCGGCGTGAAGATAGGGGCGTCGGGCTCGAAGTCCCAGGCGGCCAGGGCCTTGGCCAGCACACGGACCGGCCCGGCCCCGGACGCCAAGCCTTCCCGGATGTCGGCCGTCTGCTTGCCGTTGGAGACGGCGATCCCCTCTTGTCCGAAAAGGAGGGCCGGGTAGACAAGAAGATCGACGTTCCCCTTCTTCAGGACGTCCTCGTCGGTCGGCTGGACCCAGATGCCGCGGTCGCGGAGGACCAGTTTCCGGGCCTGGCTCGAGGGCGAGCGCCCGGTGATGGCGTAGACGATCACGGCCCTGGCGCCTGCGGAAGCCAGGCCCATGGCGATGAGGCGGCCGGGGTATTCGAGCCTCGCGAGCAGTCCTGTCGTCTTGTCCATCGTCTCGTCCTTTCGCGCCTATTGATAACACAGCCCCTCGCGACTGTCAAAATCGCTCCGTATCGCGTAACTTGCTCGGCTGCATGGCGCCACCCCAGCAAACATGGGTGGCGTCGCAGGACTTGAGGGAAGTTCGGCGAATCTGATAAAATCCGGTGGAGATGCGGTGAAGGAGGCCGACCCAACCATGAAGAAGACCGACTCCCCCGAGGAATCCTTCCGCGACCCCGAATTCCTGGAGTCCCTCGAAGGGCGGACGCTACGCATTCTGAGCGAGTACCTGGGTCCGATGAGCCGCCTGGACAAGGCCAAGATCAACAGCACGATCCTTTTCCTCGGCTCCGCAAAGGCCGACCCGACCAACGCCGATTCCGACTTCCACCGCTATTATTGGGAGGCGGAAGAATTGGCCTTTCTCCTGGCCGAGTGGGCCATCTCCCTCAAAAAGCCCAAGGGCAAGGATTTCGTCGTCTGCACGGGGGCCGGCCCCGGCATCATGGAAGCGGCCAACCGCGGCGCCTCGCGGGCGGGAGGGAAGACGGTCGGGATGAATATCTCCCTCCCCCAACCTCAGAACCCGAACCCCTACGTCACGCCCGAGTTGTCCTTCTCCTTCCATTATTTCTTCATGCGCAAGTTCTGGCTCGTCTACAAGGCCAAGGCGGTGATCATCTTCCCGGGGGGCTTTGGGACGCTCGACGAGTTCTTCGAGATCCTCACCCTGCTCCAGACGAGCAAGATCTCGAAGAAGGAGCTTGCCCTCGTCCTCTACGGCGAGGACTACTGGCGGGACCTCATCAAGTTCAATTCCATGGTCGAAAAAGGAGCTATCTGCGCCGCCGACCTCAAGCTCTTTCATATCGCCTCGACGCCCCGCCAGGCGTTTTCCTATCTCAAGAAGAGGCTGGCGGGGTTTCTTGTCTGAAAGGCCGGCGGGACGGCGGAACGGATCCGGTCGGAGGTCCGCCCTCTGCCTGGCCGCAGCCATCGCTCTGACCGCTGCCGCCTGCGCGCGGCTGCCCCGCGCTTCGGCTCCGAAGGCGGGCATCGAGGTCGGCATCGCCTCCTGGTACGGGCAGGAGTTCCAAGGCCGTCCGACCTCGAGCCGGGAGATCTACAACATGAACGACATGACGGCGGCCCACCGCACGCTTCCGTTCGGGACTCACGTTATGGTGACGAATCTCGTCAACGGCCGTTCGGCCGTCGTCCGCATCAACGACAGGGGGCCGTTCGTCCGGGGCCGGATCATCGACCTGTCCTACGCCGCCGCGCGGGTCCTGGGAATCGTCGGTCCGGGCACGGCCCGCGTCCGGCTGGAAATTCTGGGCGGATTCCGGGAGCCGGCTCCGGATGCCACGGCGGAGATCTGGCTCCAGGTCGGCGCGTTCACGGTCCAGGAAAGCGCCTACGCCCTGAAAAAACGATTGGAAAAAACATACCCGGGCGTCGCCGTGACGGTGTTCAAAACCGCGACCGGGATCTATTATCGGGTCAGAGTCCAGGCGGCCAAGGGTTCGGCGGACGCGCTGGCCTCGCGCCTGGCCGGAGAAGGCCTCCCCGTCATCATCATCCGCGAATAGAAGCCGCCTCGCCGAAACCTACCGGTTTCTCTCCCGGCGCTTGTAAAGATAGGCCGCGTCCCGGAGCTTGTTCTCGACCCCGTCGTGGACGGCGTACTTCCCGCCCTCGTAAAGGCAGGCCGCGCCGAACTCGCCCTTTTTGTTGAGCGCGTAGAAATTGAGGCCGAATTTCGGCAGGCCCCGGTCGTCGCAGAGCCGGGGCACGAGCTTTGTTTTAGCGACGATGACTTCGCCAACCTTCAGGCAGGCCTGTTCGGGAGTCATTCCCCGCCCCATAAAATCGACGATCCGGAAGCTGGCGCACGTTTGGAGGTTGGCCTCGCCGCGCCCCGTCGAGCCGGCCGCGCCGATGTCGTTGTCGACATAGAGTCCGGCCCCGATGATGGGCGAATCCCCCACCCGTCCGGAGAGCTTCCAGGACAGGCCGCTGGTCGTTGTCACGCCGGCCACTCTTCCCGCGGCGTCCAGGGCGATGCAATTGATCGTCCCGTGCGTGCTCATGACCGGGCGGAGCTCTTCGGGGACGCTGTCGGACTTCGGAGGGAACCAGTTATCCCGGTCCGACATGGTTTCCTTCCAGCGCAGCCAGGCGGCGAGGGATTTCTCCGTCAGCAGGTCCTCCTCCTTGAAGCCGTGGGCCCGGGCGAATTTCAAGGCCCCCTCGCCGACGAGGAGGACGTGGTCCGTCCTCTCCATGACGAGCCTGGCCACCTTGGACGGGTTCTTGATATTCCTCAAGGCGGCCACCGCGCCGGCCGTGTGCGTCGGCCCATACATGACCGAGGAGTCGAGTTCGACGACGCCGTCCTCGTTCGGCAGGCCGCCGTAGCCGACGGACATGTCGTCGGGGTCGTCCTCGACGATGTTCACCCCGGCGATGACGGCGTCGAGGGGGTCCCCGCCGGACTGGAGGATCTCCATGGCCTTTTGAGTAGCCCGGATCCCGTTCCCGCTGGACACGACGCAGGGACGCGCACCGGCCGCCGCCGCCCGTCCTGGCCCGACGGGGACGAACACTGCCGCGCCGGCGCCGATGCCGGTCTTGAGAAAATCCCGTCTCGTGAATTTCGACATTTCGGTGACTCTCCTTCTATCTATTCCGGTGGATTCTGTTTTTCCAGATCTTCGAGCAGTTGGATGAGCACGGTGTGGTCGCCCTCCGGGACTTCGAACTTGCGCGAATTCCCGCTGAAGACGTCCATCTCCCGGCCGTCCAAGAGAAGCTGGTACTTGCCTTTCTTCAGAAAGCGCAGTTTGATCTCGCGCCTTTTCAGGGTCTTGATGTCGAAGGACACCTCACCCTCATTGTAGAGGAAGCGGCGGACGACCGCTCCGCCGTCAACGGCGATGATGGTTTCGCCTTCCTCGCGGAGGACGGTAGCGGAGTTCCCCGCCTCGACCTCGTAGTGGCGGCCCTGGACGAGGACCCGGGACAGCTTCCCCTTGCCGTCCGGCTTGAGGATCCCGAAGCGGAAGCCCTCGTGGGGCGTGAAATCGAGGTACTCCTCGACCGCGATCAGGGCGGCCAGGGGGCCGCCGCTCTGGTAGCGCTGGCCTCCCGCCTCTCCGGTCAGGGAATCGAAATTTTCGGGTGACAGGCCGAAGCTCGTCCAGCTCCGCAGGAACATCTCCGCGCTCTTGCGGGCTAACTCGGACGCGACGGCGTCAAAGCCGGAGGCTTTCAGCCCCTGGTAGACGAGGTAGTTAGTCGCGGGCCAGATCAGACCGCGCCAGAACTGCTGGCTCTCGGGCTTGAAGGGCGGGTCGTCCCGGGAGATGGACGGGATGATGTAGTCGCCCCAGAACTGCTTGGGGTCGAGCAGGTGCTTGAGCATCTTCTGCGCGCGGGCTTCGTCGGGGATCCTGGCCAGGAGAGGGAAAAAAGCGGAGGCCGCCTTGTGGACCGAAAACCGGCCGTCCCAGTAGCGGTCGTAATAGAAACCGTCCTTTTCGTTCCACAGCCGAGAGTTGACGAGGGCCCGGGTCTTCTCGTGCTGGTCGCGGTAGCGTTCGACGTCGACGGGGCGTTCGAGGATCGAGGCGATCTCGGCCAGGCACCAGGCGTCCAGGGCGTATAGGGAGTTCAGGTCGACGCAGTTCAGCATCAGGGTGCCGGTCTCTTCGTTGAAAGGGGCGTCGTCCCAGTTGGGCAGGTCGTCTTGCCCCGATTCCCAGCCGGCCCGCATCCGTCCCGAAGCGTTCTTCTCCCAGGACGGGACGTTCCTGCCGATAAGCTCGGCGTCCGACCCCCACTCGAGGAGGCCGTCGCCGTTGCCGTCTCTCCGGGTCGTACCGTTCGCCCGCGGCGCCATCCAAAAATCGTGCCAGCGTTGGAGATAGGGATAAGCGTGCCGAAGGATCTCCAGGTCTCCCAGTCGCTCGAAAAGCTTCAGGACGACGAACGCCCCGACGGGAGGCTGAGAGCGGTCGGCGGTGCCCCCGAAACGGCCCCGCCAATTCGGGATGTTCCCGTTCGGGTATTGAGTTTCCAGGACAGCCCGGAGAGTGTCGACGGCCAGTTTCTGGCTTTCGAGGACGAGCCCCAGGGCGTTGAACAGGGAATTCTGGCCGAAAATCGTCCAGTGGTCCCGGCCACCTTCCGGCCTGGGGAGGATCCCGGCCCGGCTGAACGGCGTGTAAAGACGGTGGCTTCCTGCCTGGTAAAGGACCGTCCAATGCAAGCTGTTGGTGATCGCCTCGGGCACGCCGGTGTAGAGGCCTCTGATCTTGACCCGCTTTTCTTCATAAACGCCGGCTTCCTCGTCTATGAAGGCGCCGATCGTCTCGGCGTTCTTGAATCGGGAGATGTGGTTGCCCACGGCTTGGGCGTCATCTCCGACCCCGGCCACGAAGGCAATCGTGCGGTCGGCATCCGGGAGGTAGGACAGGGCGAGGCCGCCGGCAGGGGCGGAGGCCGGCTCCCCGGGTCGGCTCGTCCAGATCAAGTAGGATGGATTCCCCGGACCGCCGCAGCGTCCCTGGACCTGGCCGTCGGCGGATAGGGCATATTCTCCCTTGAGGTCCCACGGGAAATAGTGAACGATGGTGATGCGGACGCCCTCGGGGCAAAGGATGCGTCCGATGACGGTCCTCTCGTCGCGCCGCGACCATTCGACCGTCAGGACCAGCTTTCGCGGGGGGGGCTTCATCAGGATGGGCGTGTCCTTGCCCATCTTGAAGGGAAGTCCGAGGTCGAACTTGACACGAGCGTAGAGGCCGTCGGGCGAATGCGGGCCGACCTGGGAGACGAGGTAGTAGAAGTCCCCGGCCTCGGCGACTTCTCCCTCCCGTTCGACGCGCAGCAGGAAGGCGAAGGCGCAATCCTTGGCCGGGGCGATGACCAGGCCCGGCCAGCCGGGTCCGTCGAGCGATCCGACGAAGGTGTCTTTCCAGGGATAGAAGATCTCGGGCGCGAGCCTGGACGTTCCGATGAGCAGCAGACCTAGAACGAGGACTGTTTTTTTCGTCATCCCGGGAATCCTGGCCGGCGCGGCCCTCCTCTCCGTCTACTTTATGGAAATCGGGCCTTTAAATCAATATCAGGAAGGTGCTTTTCTTTTCGAGCTATGGTAAATTAACACCTTCTAATTCCGGTGGAGGAAATCATGGATTTCCGGCTCTATTTCCGCTCCCGTCAGGGAGAGATGGTCCATCTCCTGAAGCAACTCGCGATGCTCGAATCCCCGACCCAGGACAAGAAGGCGGTCGATGCCTGCGCGGCTTTCGTGGCCAGGGAGCTCAAGAGAACGGGATGCAAGGTCACCACTCTCCCCCAGAAGGATATCGGCGACCTGACCGTGGCCGAGTTCGCCCCGGGACGCCTGAAAGACGCCTTTGACGAGATCCTCGTCCTGACCCATATCGACACCGTCTGGCCCGTGGGGAAGATCGTCAAGATGCCCTTCTACGTCTCCGGGAACAAGCTCTATGGCCCCGGCGTCCTCGACATGAAGGCCGGAGTTGTGATGCTCCTGACGGCCCTGCGGAGTCTCCAAGGCCTCAACGTCAAGCTCCAGAAGCGGGTCACGGTCGTCGTCAACACGGCCGAAGAGACGGGGCATGCCGCGGCCCGCGACCTCATTCGCAAGCTGGCCCGGAGGGCCTCTCTCGTCCTTTGCCTGGAGCCCGCCCTCCCCGGCGGAGCGCTCAAGCTCGAAAGGAAAGGCCGACTGGTCGTCCGACTGGATGTCCGCGGCCGGGCGGCCCACGGCGGGAGCCCCGAGAAGGGGGTCAGCGCCATCGAAGAACTGGTCACCCAGCTCGCCCGCCTCAAGAGGCTGAGGACCGGCGAAACCACGGTCAACGTCGGCCTGGCGGGCGGGGGCGAAAAGGCCAACGTCGTCGCCGAGAACGCTTGGGCCGTGCTGGATATCCGCTTCTGGAAATCCACCGACCGGGACAGGGTCCTGAAGGTCCTGCGCGAGGCCGTCCCGGCCCTCGACGGGGCGCGTCTCAAGGTCTCCGTCGAAAGCACGACGCCGCCCATGGAGAAGACCAGGGCCTCGGGAAAACTCTTCGTCCGGGCCCAGGAGATCGCCGCCGGCATGGGGCTCTCGCTCATAGGAGGAAAAACGGGCGGCGGCTCGGACGCGTCAATCGCGGCGGGGATGGGGATCCCGACGCTCGACGGCCTCGGCCCGGACGGCGATGGGATCCACGCCGAGCACGAACATCTTATCCTCTCCTCCTTCGTCGAACGGACGGCCCTGCTGACCGAGCTCCTGAGGGAATTGTGATTGACACGTTCGACGGCGCCAACCCCGATTTGCAGGCCTTTGTGGATCGGTGTAAAAAAACCGTTCGGTATTGACCCTGAGCATGCCCCGGGCTTCAGACCGGGGAGCCAAAGGGGTTGACTTCGGCCGGAAATTTTTGATAGCCTAATTTTATCTTTATCATAAGGAGTGCCTCGTGATCAAAAAATACTACCTTCTGTCCCCCGGTCCGACGCCGGTGCCCGAACGAGCCCTGTCGGCGGCCGCGGAACCGATCATCCATCACCGGACGCCAGAGTTCTCGGCCATCTTCATGGAGGTCACGGAAGGCATCAAGCAGGTCTTCGGCACGAAGGAAGACGCCTACATCCTGACGTCCTCCGGGACCGGGGCCATGGAGACCGCCGTGGTCAACCTCTTCAGCCCGGGCGACAAGGTCCTGACGATCAACGGCGGCAAGTTCGGCGAGCGCTGGGGCAATATCTGCAAGGCCTATGGCGTCAACTACAAGGAGATCGTCCTCGACCCGTGGGGCAAGGACTTCTCCAAGGACGAGCTCGAAGCCGAGCTCAAGGCCAGGCCCGACTGCAAGGCCGTTTTCGCCACCCTGTCCGAAACCTCATCCGGGGCCATGTTCGACATCCAGGGCTTCGCTGAGGTCGTGGCCAAGACGGGCGCCGTCCTCGTCGTCGACGGCATCTCCGGGGCCGGCGTCACGCCCTGCCCCATGGACGACTGGAAGGTCGACGTCCTTCTTTCCGGGTCGCAGAAGTCTTTTATGATCCCGCCCGGCCTGGCCTACATCGCCCTGAGCCCCAAGGCCTGGGCCCTGGCCGCCAATGCCAAGCTGCCCAAGTTCTACTTCGACCTCAAGAAGGCCAAGAAGAACCTGGCCGACAAGACGACCCCTTGGACGCCCGGGATCTCCCTCATCATCCAGCAGAAGCACGCCCTGGACATCGTCAAGAAGATGGGCCTTGAGGCCCTTTTCGCCCATCACCGGATCCTGGCCGACGCGACCCGGGCCGGGGTCAAGGCCCTCGGTCTCGAGCTCCTGTCGCAAAGGCCGGGCAACGTCCTGACCTGCTGCAAGGTCCCGGAAGGGATCGAGGGCTCGAAGCTCGTCAAGACCATGCAGGGCAAATACATGGCCTACATCGCCGGCGGGCAGGACCCCTACAAGGGGAAGATCTTCCGCATCGCCCATCTCGGTTACATGGGCGGCTTCGACATCATCACCGCCCTGTCGGCGCTCGAGATGACCCTCATGGACCTCGGCTTCAAGTTCGAGGCGGGGGCCGGCATCAGGTCGGCCCAGTCCGTTCTCAAGGAGAACTGGCAATGACAAAGATCCTCATCGCAGATGGCTTGGACAAGGAGGCCCTGGAACTCCTCCGGGCCGTTCCGGGTTTCGAAGTCACCGTCAACAAAGGGATGAGCGAGGCCGACCTCGTCCAGACCGTCCCCGGCTTCGGCGCCGTCGTCGTCCGGAGCGCCTCCAGGATCACCCGTCCGGTCATCGAAGCCGGAAAGGACCTGAAGGTCCTCGTCCGGGCGGGCATCGGGCTCGACAACATCGATCGCGAGGCGGCCAAGGAAAAAGGGATCACCGTGGCCAACACGCCGGCGGCCACCTCCATCTCTGTCGCCGAGCACACGTTCGGGCTCATGCTCGGGGCCGTCCGCAACCACGCCAAGGCCGTCCTATCGATGAAATCGCACAAGTGGGACAAGAAGGCGCTCGAGGGCACGGAGCTCTTCGGGAAGATCCTGGGCATCATCGGCTGCGGCCGGATCGGGATCGAGGTCGCCAAGAGGGCCCTCGCTTTCGGCATGACGGTCCTCGTCTACGACGTTATCCCAGTCAAGACCGACGTCGCCGTCAAGCAGGTGCCGCTCGAGGAACTGCTGGCCGCTGTCGACCTCATCACCCTCCACGTCCCCAAGCAGGCCAAGCCCATTCTCGGCGAGGCCGAGTTCGGCAAGATGAAGAACGGGGTCATCATCGTCAACGTCGCCCGCGGCGGTGTCGTCGACGAAAAGGCTCTGCTCGCCGCGCTCAACTCCGGAAAGGTCCGGGCCGCGGCCCTGGACGTCTTCGACAAGGAGCCGCCCGAGGACTTCTCTCTCGTCGACCATCCCAACGTCATCCCCATCCCCCACCTCGGCGCTGCCGCCGCCGAGGGCCAGCAGAGGGCTGGCCTCGAGGTCGTCCGCATCCTCAAGGAAAAGCTGGGATAACGGTTCTCACGGAATTCGGGATCATATTTGCAGGGACATTGTGAATATGGCCGACATGAAGCCTGCCCGAAGACGCTGCCACGGGCAGCGTCCTCGGGCGGGCTTTGGTCCCCGCCCTCCGTTCTGGTAGAATAGGGCCATGATCTACCTCGACCACAACGCCACGACCCCCGTCGACCCGGCCGTCGCCGAGCGGATGGCGTGGTTTCTCAGGGAACACTTCGGCAACCCCTCTTCCATCTACCCGATCGGGCGGAAGGTCAAGGAGTTGATGAACGAGGCGAGGGAGCGCGTCGCCGGCTCCCTGGGCGTCGACCGGGGCGAGATCTTCTTCACCGGCTCCGGGACCGAATCCGACAATTTCGCCATCTTCGGGACCTTCGATGCCGCGCCGGAGAAGAACGAGTTCGTCACTTCGGCCATCGAGCATCCCGCCGTCATCGAAGCGGCCAAAGCCCTGGAAAAAAGAGGGGTCAAGGTCACCTATCTTCCCGTCGACAAATACGGCACGGTCGGCTTGGACGACTTCCGCTCGGCCCTGACCCCGAAAACGGGCCTCGTCTCGGTCATGCACGCCAACAACGAGATCGGCACGATTCAGCCCATCGACGAGATCGTCCGGATCGCCCACGAGCGGGACGTCCCCGTTCATACCGACGCCGTCCAGAGCTTCGGGAAGATCGACCTCGACGCCCGCAAGCTCGGGATCGATTTTCTGACCGTCTCGGCCCACAAGATCTACGGCCCCAAGGGCATCGGAGCGCTCTACATCCGCCGGGGGGCGAATATCTGCCCCTTCGTCCGGGGCGGCCGCCAGGAGCGCGGCCTTAGGGCCGGGACGGAGAACACGGCCGGGATCGTCGGTTTCGGCGAAGCCGTCCGCGTCCTCGAGGAGAAAGGCCGCAAGGAACGTTCCCGGATCGAAAAGCTCGCCGAGACTCTGAAGAGGGGAGTCGAAGAGAATATCCCCAGCGCCCGATTCAACGGCCACCCGGAAAACCGGGTCAAGAGCACGCTCAATTTCGCCTTCCCGGGCATCGAGGCGGAAGCCATTCTGTTGGCCCTGGCGACCAAGGAGATCTACGTTTCCACGGGCTCGGCCTGCAGCGAGGAATCGGAGGAAGTCTCCCACGTCCTTCAGGCTATCGGGCTCAAACCCGAGATCGCCCGCTCCTCGATCCGGATGTCCCTTGGGCGCTCCAACGCGAAAGAGGATATCGCCGTCGTCCTCCGCGAGCTCCCGGAGATCATCAAGAAACTGCGGGCCATCACGGCCTTCCATCCCGAAAGCTGAAGCGCCGCCCGCTAGGCCGGAGGCTCACGGAGCCGGCGCAGGGACATCTCGCGGACGGCTCGGAAAAACTCCTGACACGGCCCTCTCCGGAAGTCGGGATAGGTCCAATCCAAAGTTTTGACCCCCGTCTTCGTGAATAGGAATTCGAGATGGGCGTAGATGCCCCGCCCGAGAGGGATGCGGTGGGAGAAATCCTTGGCCGTGGCCATGACCAGCGCGGCGGCGGTGAGATAGCCCGGGTCGATGTTGACGGGCCTCCCCGCCGAGCCGGCTTTCCGCCGGACGGCCTCCTCGATCTCGTTCGTCCGGAGTTTCATCCCGGCCAGGATTTCAGGAGCGGCCAGCCCGGCAAAGCTCATAAATCGTCTCTTGAGATTGGCACCCATCTCCGGTTCGTAATAATCCGTGAGGTCGAAAACGAACGCCGGGCTCTCCATATCGACCGGCCCCCACTCCCCGATGAGCCGGCGCCGGACCTCTTCGTACAGGGCTCCATCTTGATAGATGACGCCGCAGACGAGCTTGACGGGCGTGAACGCTTTCGGCTGAGCCATGTTCTTTTGTATATTATAACTCATGCAGTCAGGGACACAAGAATCCACGAATTCGGGTTAACTGGATGTTCCTTGCGTAAGCTTTCGCCTCGGAGCGATGCTAATCGGGGCCGAGGGGTGTCGTCGAAGTGAGCATAAAGCGGTGATTTAGCGTTCCCGGGACGGATACGCGGACTCCCCCCACCGAATCCGGCCCGGGAAGGCGTGAAGAATTAAACCCATTCGACTCCCCGGCCTTAAGCCCGGGGATATGCGCAGGGTTAATACTGAGCGTCACCAACCCAGTTTTAAAAAAGCGTGTTGATGGCAGCGAACGTATCACCGCAGCGAACGGAGACGATCCCCGAGGAAACCGAGGGCATCGCGCTGAGAGAATAAGCAGAGCCGCGGATGGCCGGATTGCATGAGAAGCTTGTTTCTTTTATAATTGGCCCATCATGAAATGGGTTTATATCGAGGACATCGCGCAACATGACGGCCAGGACGTCGAATTCCGCGGCTGGGTCTACAACAAACGATCCTCTGGCAAGGTCCGCTTCCTGCTCGTCCGCGACGGGACGGGCCTCGTCCAGGCAACCGCGTTCAGCGCCGAGAAGGACTCACCCCTCTTCCAGAAATTCGACCGGCTGACCCAGGAGTCCTCGCTCATCGTCCGGGGCCGCGTCCGGGAGGACAAGCGGGCGCCCGGCGGCTACGAGCTGACCATTGCCGACCTTGACATCGTCCAGGTGGCCGAGGATTATCCGATCACGCTCAAAGAGCACAGCACCCCCTTTCTCATGGAGCACCGGCATCTCTGGCTGCGGTCCTCGAAGCAGCACGCCGTCCTCTGCATCCGGGCCGAGGTCATCAAGGCCATCCGCGATTTCTTCGATGGCCGCGGTTTCCGCCTCATGGACACGCCCATCCTGACCCCGAGCGCCTGCGAGGGGACGACGACCCTTTTCGAAACGGAGTATTTCGACCAGAAGGCCTACCTCAGCCAGAGCGGCCAACTCTACAACGAGGCCACGGCCATGGCCTTCGGCAAGGTCTATTGCTTCGGCCCGACGTTCCGGGCCGAGAAATCCAAGACCCGGCGTCACCTCATCGAGTTCTGGATGGTCGAGCCCGAGGTGGCCTTCGCCACGCTCGCGGACATCATCGATCTCGGCGAAGACCTCGTGCTGTTCATCATGGAGCGTGTCTTGACCAGGCGCAAGCACGACCTGGAAACCCTCGAGCGCGATACGCGGCCCCTCGAAGCGGTCAAGAAGCCCTTCCCCCGGCTGACCTATGACCAGGCCGTCCCCTTGCTCCGCGAGAAGGGTTCGACGATCGAATGGGGGAACGACTTCGGCTCGCCCGAGGAAACGCTGATCTCCGACGTCTACAATTCCCCCGTTTGCGTCACGCACTTCCCGACGGCCATCAAGGCCTTCTACATGCAGCCCGCACCGGAGAACCCGGACGTCGTCCTCGGCGTCGATTTCCTGGCCTCGGAAGGCTACGGCGAGGTCATCGGCGGCGGCCAGCGCATCCACGATTTGGCTTTGCTCGAGCAGCGCCTCGAGGAACACAAGCTTCCCCGCGAGGCCTACGAATGGTACCTCGACCTCCGCAAGTACGGTTCCGTCCCGCATTCGGGATTCGGCATGGGCGTCGAGCGGATGGTGTCTTGGCTCTGCGGCATCAAGCACATCCGCGAAACCATCCCGTTCCCCCGGCTTCTCTACAGGATCTATCCTTGACCCGACCGACGCGCGGCGCCCCGGGCGGCCGGCGCGCCGCCGAAAAAATCGCTCTCATCAGTCTGGGCTGCGCCAAGAACCTCGTCGACAGCGAAGTCATGCTCGGGGCCCTCAAAAAAGCCGGGTTCGTATTCGTCAGCCGGGCCGAGGATGCGGACGTCGTCATCGTCAACACCTGCGGCTTCATCGGGCCCGCCCGGATGGAGGCCGAGGAGACGCTCCAGACGGTCCTCCGTCTTAAAGAGAAAGACCCGCGGAAAAAGATCGTCGCCACCGGCTGCTACGTGGAGCGAGACCGGCTCGGTCTCCAGAAAAAATTCCCCGGGGTCGATGCCTGGACCGGCGTCCGGAGCTTCGACCGCATCGCCTCGATCGTCCAGGGTCGGCCCGTCTCCGGCCCGGACCGGACGTTCCTTTATTCGGACGCGTCGCCGCGTCTCGTTTCAACCCCCGGAACATGGGCCTACGTCAAGGTCTCCGAGGGCTGTTCCCACCGCTGCGGCTTTTGCGCTATTCCGTTGATCAAGGGGCCTTACGTGTCTCGGAGCCTGGCCTCCATCGTCCGCGAGGTCAGCGCCCTCGCCGGCCTCGGCGTCAAGGAGATAAATCTCATTTCGCACGATACGACCTCGTTCGGCCGCGACCGCGGGTTGCGCTTCGGCTTGGTCAGGCTGCTCGAGCGCCTCGTCCGGGTGGAAGGCGTCGCGTGGGTCCGCTTCCTCTACGGCTATCCCGGGGAGATCACGGAGCCGCTTCTCGAGATCATGGCCGAACCGAAAATCTGTCGTTACTTCGACATCCCCTTCCAGCATTCCGACCCCGTTTTGATCAGGGCCATGAAGCGGGGCAGCGATGGGGTCCGGGCTCTTCGCCTCCTGGACCGGATCCGAGCGAAGCTTCCCGGCGCTTCCGTCCGGACGTCTCTTATCGTCGGTTTTCCGGGAGAGGGACGGAGGGAATTCGCCGGCCTGCGGAACTTCGTCCGGGCGGCCCGCTTCGACCACCTGGGCGTCTTCACCTATTCACCGGAGAGAGGGACGGCGGCCTTCGACCGGCCGGATAACGTCGGAGCGGAGGAAAAGGAACGACGCCGCGGTGAGATCATGGACATCCAGGCCGGCTTGTCGCTCGAAAGGAACAAGGGCTACTTGGGGCGGCAGGTGGAGGTCCTCGTCGAGAGCCGCGAAACCGGAGATTCGAGCCTCTGGGTGGGGCGGGGCCGTTTCCAGGCCCCGGAGGTCGACGGCGTTATCCGCTTCGACCTGCCCGCCGGCATGACCGCCCCCTCCTCCCCCATCGTCCGGGTCGAAGTCGCATCGGCCGGGGCCTACGACCTCGAAGGAAAGCTCATCACATGAAGACCGTTGCAAAAATCCTGGCTACTTTCTTCGGCATCGGTTTGTTCCCCGTGGCCCCGGGCACGCTGGCCAGCGCCGTCGCGGCCCTGGCTTTCGGGATCGCCCTGCACGAGCTCGCCTGGCCCCTGTATCTCCTCCTGCTGGCCTTCCTCTTCTTCGCCGGCACGGCGGCTTCGGCCGTTCACGCCGCCGCGCTGGGCCGCCCCGACCCGGGCCGGATCGTGATCGACGAGGTTTGCGGCCAGCTCCTCGCCCTCGCGTTCCTGCCCGCCGCATGGGTTCCCGTGGCCGTTTCCTTCGTTCTCTTCCGCTTTTTTGATATCATCAAGCCCTGGCCGATCCGGAGACTGGAGAAGCTCCCCGGGGGCTGGGGCATCATGGCCGACGACATCGGCGCGGGTTTTGCGGCGGCGGCCCTTAGCCGCCTGGTCTTGCTCTTGGTCTGAGGTTCGGGAGATCATGAAGACAGAGGTCATCGCGGTCGGCTCGGAGCTTCTGACGCCCGACTTCCAGGACACGAATTCCATCTTCCTGACCGCCGGTTTGAACGGCATCGGATGGGGTGTTTCCTTCAAGACCGTGGTCGGCGACGACGAAAGCGACCTCGCCCGGGTCTTCCGGACGGCCCTGGGACGATCCCGGCTCATCCTGTGCATGGGCGGTCTCGGCCCGACGAAAGACGACCGGACCCGGGAGACTCTGGCCAAAGTCCTGGGGTTGAGACTCGTCTTCAGGAAGGACCTCCTCGCCCGCATCCGGGAGCGGTTCCGCCGGAGGGGCATGGATATGCCCCCTTCGAATCGCAAGCAAAGTTATGTGATCGAGGGAGCGGAGGTCCTGGACAATCCCCACGGGACCGCTCCGGGCTTGTGGCTGGCCACGGCGCGTCACCGGATCGCCCTGCTCCCCGGGCCGCCGCGGGAGATCCGGCCCATGTTCGAAAAACACGTCCTGCCGCGGCTCGCGGCTCGCGGCAGGGAATTGATGGTCCGCCGGGCGATAAGGCTGACCGGGTTGGGAGAGTCCTCCATGGAAAGCATGATGAAGCCGGTCTACGCGGCGGTCCCGGCCGGCGTCTCGGTGACGACTTTGGCGAGCCCCGGGGACTTGTCGATCCACCTGACCTACCGGGGCGCGGCCCCCCGGGCAGCGGCAGAGACGAGCCTCGACGGTTTGGAAAACAAGATACAGGAGGCGCTGTCCCCGTGGATCTATTCGCGGAACGGAGACAACTTGGAAGCCGTCGTGGGTTCGCTCCTTAAGGAAAAAGGAAAAACGGTCGCCTGCGCCGAGTCCTGCACGGGCGGGCTCCTGGGCCATCGGCTGACCGGCGTTCCGGGAAGCTCGGCCTATTTTCTCGAGTCCGCCGTCGTCTACAGCAACGCAGCGAAGATGCGGCGGCTGGGCCTGCCTAAGGCGCTCCTCGAAAAGCACGGGGCGGTCAGCGCCGCCGCGGCCCGAGCCATGGCCGTCGGCGTCCGGAAAACTGCGCGTTCGGATTTCGGATTGTCGGTCACGGGGATCGCCGGCCCCGGCGGCGGGACGGCTCGCAAGCCGGTCGGGCTCGTCTACATCGCCCTGGCCCACGCCAACGGCGTCGCGGTCTCCAGGACCCGATGCTGGGGCGGCCGGGACCAGGTCAAGTTCCAATCCTCGCAAAAGGCCCTGGACGTTTTGAGGAAATTCCTTATCAAGGGGACCTAACCTGGCCTATTCACGAGTCGAGGCGGCTGCAGATGCGAGGCGCGGAGGGTGAAGCTGTACTCCCGGTACTGCGAACCCTTCGCAACAAAGCAGATGTGGCCGGATCGGCTCGCCCGGAGGGTAAAAATGCCGGTTCTTTTGAGACGAAATTTGGGAAACCTAATAGGAAATAGGTTTATCACCGATATAGCAGATATCGCTTGAGTTAAACAACACATCGGCATTTTTATGAATAAGTCAGGCTAAAAAGATTTATAATGGATGCGAGGCAAGTTCGTGAGGAGCTTTATCGCCATCGACCTCGAACCCGGACTGAAGACGGCCCTTCAGGGGCTCATCCGGGTTTTAGAAACGACAAGGGCGGACGTGCGCTGGGCCCGAACGAACAGCATGCACCTGACCTTGAAGTTTCTCGGGGAGATCGATGAGGAGAAGGCGGCCGTTGTGAAGAGGGCCCTCCATGAGGTTGCCGGGCGCCAGCCCGCTTTCCCTCTCCGTCTCGAGGGGACGGGCGCATTCCCAGGCGAGCACAACCCCCGTATCCTCTGGGCGGGTTTCGCCGCCGAGCCGGATCTCCTCGCCTTCCATGAGGATCTCGAACGGGAACTCGAACGGGAAGGTTTTCCCCGGGAGGAACGCGCTTTCCACCCCCACCTGACCCTCGGCCGGGTCAAGGGGCCGGGCCAGGTCCGCAACGCCATGCTCGAACTCGAGAAACATCGCCGGGACAGCTTGGGGGAGATGACCGTCCACAAAGTCGCGCTCTTCGAAAGCCGGCTTCGCCCGGAGGGCGCGGAGTACCGCGTCCTCGCGGAATATGAGCTTATATGAGGATCCTTTTCGCCTTCGCCTCCTATCTCGTCGGGTCCATCCCCACCGGCTATCTCCTTGTCCGGCTGACCGCGCGCAAGGACATTCGCCAGTTCGGGAGCCGCAGCATGGGGGCGACGAACGTCCTCAGGGTCAAGGGGTGGAGAGCCGCCCTGCCCGTCGCGGCGATCGACGTCCTCAAGGGCTTCCTCCCCGCCTTCTTCGCCCTGAAATATTCCGGCGACCCCGTGTTCGCCGCTTTTTGCGCCTTCCTCTCGGTCGTCGGCCACTGTTTTCCCTTCTCGATCGGGTTCAGAGGGGGCAAGGGTGTCGCGACTTCTCTCGGGGCCTACGCTGCGATCGCCTGTTTACCGCTGATGGCGTGCCTCGGCTTCTTCTTCGTCGTTGTCGCCGTCAGCCGCCATGTATCCCTGGGCTCCCTCGTCGGCTCCCTCGCTTTTCCATTCCTCGTCCTTCTCTCGGGCGGCCCGAAGGGTGTTTTCGTTATCAGCCTCGCCATGGCCGTCCTGGTCGCCTTTCAGCACCGGGACAACATCGGACGCCTGGTCAAAGGCACGGAACGAAAATTGGGAGATAAATCCTCATGAATGCAGCGGTCATCGGCGGCGGAAGCTGGGGCTCGGCCTTTGCCAGGTACCTCGGAACGATCGGCCTTCCGACGCGCTTGTGGATCCGGGAAGAAGACATCTATCAGGAGGCCTTGAGGTCCGGGGAGAACGCCGCCTTTCTGCCCGGGTTCGCCTTTCCGGCGGGGGTGGGGTTTTCCAACGACCTTAAGCAAACGGCGTCTTTTGGCGACGTCGTCTTCGTCGCCGTCCCTTCCCATTTCTGCCGCACCGTCTACGGCAAGGTCGCGGCCGTCCTGAGGAAGGACCAGATCGTGGTCAGCCTGACCAAGGGATTCGACAAGAGGACCCTGATGCGGATGAGCCAGGTCATGGAGGAGGTCTTCCGGCCCCATGTCCGGCCCCGCCTGGCCGTCCTTTCCGGGCCGAGCTTCGCCCGGGAAGTCGCTGCGGGCTTCCCCACGGCCCTCGTCGTCGCCTCGCGCGACCAGGCGACGGCCCGGGACGTCCAGCACCTCATCTCCAGCCCGACCATACGGGCCTACACGTCGAGCGACGTGACCGGGGTCGAAGTCGCCGGCGCGCTGAAGAACGTCATTGCCATCGCGGCCGGAATCGCCGATTCGCTGAAGTTCGGTTTGAACTCCCGGGCCGCCCTCATCACCCGCGGGCTCGTCGAGATCACCAACCTGGGGATTTCCCTCGGCGCCAGGAAAGAAACCTTCTCCGGACTCGCCGGGATCGGCGACCTCGTCTTGACCTGCACCGGCGAGCTGAGCCGGAACCACCGTGTCGGTCATGAGCTCGGCGAGGGCCGGACGCTCTCCGATATCCTGGCCGGGATGAAGATGGTGGCCGAGGGTGTCCACACCACCTTGGCCGCCCGCCGGATCTCCCGGGCCTTAGGGGTGGAGATGCCCATTTCCGAACAGATCTATCAGGTCCTCTACCGGGGGAAACCGCCGAAGAGGGCGGTGACGGAGCTGATGTCCAGGGCGCTGAAGGCGGAATGACACCCCAAGTTTTTCGAACAAGGAGAAAACCCATGCGAGCCAAAGTCCTAGCGGTCCTGAGCATCTGTGCCAACCTGGCCTTCTGCGCGTCATCGCAGGCGAAGATCCAGAGGAACCAGGAGAAGGACCCCAAATACCAGTACAACATCGGGCTGTTCTATCTCAACCAGAACAACGTCGACGAGGCCGTGAAGTACTTCGTCAAGGCCCAGTCCCTGGACACTCGTTTTTATCTCGCCCTGAACGGCCTCGGGCTGGCCCATTCCATGAAGGGACGGCTCGACGAGTCGGTCAGGGCCTATCAGAAATGCCTGGAGATCAATCCCCAGTTCACCGAGGCTCACAACAACCTGGGGGCCGTTTACCAGGAGATGAATCTTCTCGACAAGGCCGAGATCGAATTCAAAACGACCCTCCTCGACATGGGCTACCAGAACCGCGAACTGCCCTACTTCAACCTGGCCCGGCTCTACGTCCTCCAGAACCGCCTCGACGAAGCCCTCGAGAACATCGAAAAGTCCATCCAGATCAAGCCCCGCCTGGCCATGGCCCAGCACCTGCGCGGATTTATTTTTGAAAAACGGAACAGCCTCGGCGAGGCCATTGCCTCCTACGAGGCGGCCGTGAAGATCGTCCCCGAAGACCTCGGCTTCAATTACGACCTGGGGGTCGCTTATTTCAAGAACGGTGATTATGCCAGGGCCAAGGAGATCTTCCTCAAGATCTCTGGCAAAATCACGGACGCCGAGACCAAGGACACGATCAACCGCTATTTGAAGATCATCAACGACAAGGGCTAAGCCGCCCGCTGGACGCGGGCCTGGCTCACGTGCCCTCGCGCCAGTCGGCCAAGTATTTTTTCTGGGCTGGGGACAGCTTGTCGATCGCGGCGCCCATCGAAGCGAGCTTCAGGGCGGCGATCGCCTCGTCGATCTCCAGGGGGACGGGGAAAACGGTCTTGTCGAGGCCTTCGCCGCGACCGAGCAGCCAGCGGACGCTCAAGGCCTGGTTGGCGAAGCTCATGTCCATGACCATGGCCGGGTGCCCTTCGGCCGCAGCCAGGTTGATCAGGCGCCCTTCCCCAAGCAGGTGGACCCGCTTCCCGTTACGGAGCGTGTATTCGTCCACGAATTCGCGCACCCGCCTTTTCCTCCGGGACAGGGCCTCTAGGGCCGGGATATCGATCTCGACGTTGAAATGCCCCGCGTTGGCCACGATGGCGCCGTCCTTCATGCGCAGGAAATGCTCCTTGCGAACGATGGCCTTATTCCCTGTGACGGTCAGGAAGACGTCGCCGATCGCCGCCGCCGCGGCCATGGGCATGACCTCATAGCCGTCCATGACCGCCTCGATGGCCCGGATCGGGTTGATCTCGGTGACGATGACGTGGGCGCCGGCGCCGCTGGCCCTCATCGCCACGCCTTTGCCGCACATCCCGTATCCGGCCACGACGAACTCGAGGCCGGCGAGAAGGATGTTGGTCGCGCGAAGGATGCCGTCGAGCGTGCTCTGGCCGGTGCCGTAGCGGTTGTCGAAGAGGTGTTTCGTCTGGGCGTCGTTGACGGCGATGATGGGGTAGCGGAGGACGCCGTCCCTGGCCATGCTCTTCAGCCGGATGACGCCCGTCGTCGTTTCTTCCGTGCCGGCCAGGATGCCCGGGAGGAGGTCCCGCCGCTTGGAATGGGTGACCGAAACGAGGTCCGCCCCGTCGTCCATGGTAATGGCCGGGCCGTGGTCCAGGGCCTGGAGGATATGGCGGTAATAGGTCTCGTGGTCCTCCCCCTTGATGGCGAAGACGGGGATCTTGTGATATTTGACCAGGGCAGCAGGGATGTCGTCCTGAGTGCTGAGGGGGTTGGACGCGCACAGTCGGATGTCGGCCCCGCCGAGCTTCAGGGCCTCCATGAGATTGGCCGTTTCCGAAGTGACGTGGAGACAGGCCGAGATGCGCACCCCGCGAAGGGGCTTCTCCTTGGCGAAGGTTTCCTTGATCTTGCCCAGCACGGGCATGGAACGGGCTGCCCATTCCATCCTCAGGCGTCCCTTGGGGGCCGCAGTCAGGTCCTTGATGTCATGGTCCATGGTCTCTCCCTTGTATTCCGGCTTAAAATAGCACATCCCAGAGGGGTTTTCAATAAGGATGCTTTGTGTTATTGTTAGGCCTTGTTCGGTTCCCTGGCTTCCTCTACGGGCATGAATAAAGCAGCACGCTCGCTCTTCCTCGTCCTTCTGACTCTCCGCGTTCCCGCGTCTTTGCCGGCGGCCCCGGCCCAGAAAACGGCACCGAACACACTCGGTTTCGAATTCCAGGAGCACCGCCTGCGAAACGGACTCCGGGTCATTCTGTCCGTAGACGGCAGCCTCCCCCTGGTGACCGTCGCCGTCGCTTACGGCGCCGGAACGATGCGGGAAAAACCGGGCCAGGAAGGCCTGGCCTACCTCCTCGAGAACCTGATGTTCCAGGGTTCGGAGAACGTCGGCCCCCTCCAGCATGTCGGTTTCGTCCAGAAGGTCGGCGGGGACCTCAACGCGACCACGACCCTGGACAGGGCGCTTTTCTATCAGACCCTGCCCTCGAACTATCTGGGCCTGGCCCTGTGGCTCGAATCGGACCGGATGAAGTCGCTCGCCATCACGCCCACGGCCATCGAGAAAACGCGGGCCGACCTCCTCAAGGAGAACCGGGACCGGCTCGCCTCGGACCCTTATCTCGAGAGCTTCGCCCTTTTCGATTCTCTCCTCTATCCCGATTTCCCCTACGGCCACCCTCTCATCGGCGCCGGCATAGAGATGCGGGGGCTCACCGAATCGGATGTCCTGACTTTCCACCGGACGTACTATGTCCCGGACAACGCCGTCCTCTGCATCGTCGGCAACATCGATGTCGCTAGGACGAGGGAACTCGTCGCCAGGTACTTTGATTCCATCCCGCCGGGGATGGACATCCCCGCCCCTCCCCTGCCCGACTTTCGCCAGGAGAACGAGGTTGTCGTGAGAGGATCCGGCGTTCCGGCGTCTGTCGCCGGATTTCATCTGGGCTACAGGTTCACCCCCCTGCAGACGGGCGACGCCCATTCCCTCAAGATCCTGGAATATCTCCTCCTGAAGGGCAAAACCTCCCGGCTGATGGACCGGCTCCTCAACCGGGACCGGACGGCCCAGCATTTCAGCGGCACGCTGGAGGACCGGCGGGGCGTGTTGGCCCTGAAGATCTTCTGTCTCAACAACAACGCCGTCATGGTCGAAAGATCAGAGAAGGCGGTCCTCTCGGAGATCGACAGGTTGAGGACGAACCCCGTGTCTCCGGCCGAGATGGCCAAGGCCAAGCGCTTGTTCAAATTGGACTATCTCAGGAGCCAGTCGACGAACCTGGGGCGAGCCCTTTTCCTCATCGACGCCGCCTTCTCGGGAAAGCCAATGAACGCTCTGGGCGGGGAATTGGACAAGTACATGCGTGTCGATCCGTCGGCCCTGTTCAGCCTTGTCATCAGGCATTTCAACCCCCGGAACAGGGTCATCCTGGAGCTCGGACAAAGATGAGGAGCACCCCACGCGTTCGCCCCAGCCCGACGCTCTGCCTGCTCGCCCTGGCGGCCGTCGCCGCCGCTTCCCCGGCCTTCGCGGGCGCCCAGGAGCGCTTCCGGAGGACGCCGCCGCTTCCCGACGCCCAGCCACAGGAGCTCAAGCTCCCGCCGATCGAGCGCGTCTCTCTCCCGAACGGCCTGTCCGTGGCCACCGTCTACCGGCCCGGCTCGCCCCTGGTCACGCTCCAGCTCGTCGTCCGGGCCGGCGAGATCGACTCGCCGCCGGAACGGCCCGGCGTCGCCGCCCTGACGGCGCGCATGATCGGCAAGGGCACGAAACTGCTGTCGGCCAACGCCATCGAGGAAATGGTCGAATCCATGGGCGCCGATTATTCCGTGGACGTCCTCATGGACTACACGGTTTTCACCTTTCATGTCCTCGAGGAATCCCTGGACCGGGCGCTCTTCGTGCTGAGGTTCATGGTCCTCGATGCCCAATTCACGGAACGCGAGCTGGTCTCCGTTAAACGCACCGCCTACTACGACCTCTATAACCGCAAGAAGAGCCCGGAGTTCCTGGGCTGGAGGCAGTTCCTCAGGACGCTTTTCGAGAACCACCCGTACCGGACCGCGACGTATGCCGAGGATGTCATCAAGTTCATCTCCACGAAGGACGTCGCCTCCTTTTACGCCCGTTTCTACCGACCCGACAACGCCGTCGTCCTCGTCTCCGGGGCGATCAACGGCGCGACCGTCGCAAAGAAGATCGGCCTCCACTTCGCCACGTGGATCCGGCCCCCGGTCGAGCGGTCCGTCCCCGCGCCACCGCCGCCGAACGCCCGGGACCGGGTCTGTTATGTCGAGGACCCCAACGCCGCAGACGCGACGGTTTTCGTCGGGAACGTGATCATGGCCGCCTCGGACCCGGGCTTCTTCCCCTTCCTCGTCCTCAAGCATATCCTTGGGGGGACGACGCAGAACCGCCTGTTCATGAACCTCCGTGAGTCCAAGGCCTATGCCTACTATGCCTTCAGTGAAACGGAGTTCTTTCGTTCGTGCGGAGTGTTTTGGGCCCGGGCGCGGGTCACCCCCGAATTCATCGTCCCCGCCACCCTGGAGATCGTCCGGGAGATCAAGGTCTTGTCCGCGGAAGCCCCCCTGCCCGCCGAGATCGAGGAGGCCAAGTCGTTCCTCATCGGGAATCTGCCGACGCGGTTCGAGTCCCTCGAGGGATTCGCGGAATGGATGGCCCGTGTCGTGGCTCTGGAGCTCGACGAAGGACAGTGGGACCAGGGGCCCGAGCGGCTCAAGCTCGTCAACGTCGAGAGGGTCCGGGCGGCGGCCCAGAATTACCTCGCCGGCAAGCCTCTCGTCGTCATCGTCGGCCGTCCGGAGTGGGTCGGCCGTTACTTGCGCGAGTTCGATGCGATCGAGGTCTACGACAACGGCGGAGCGCTCAAGTTGACCCTGCGCAAAGGAGAGGAAAGATGAAACTCGTCGAGTGCGTGCCCAATTTCAGCGAAGGCCGGGACCCGGAGAAGATCAAGGCCATCGTCCGCGAGGTCGAAGCCGTCCCCGGCGTCAAGCTGCTCGATGTCGACCGGGGGGCGTCCACGAACAGGACCGTTGTGACCTTCATCGGGACGCCCGAATCCGTCAAGGAAGCCGCCTTCCGGGCGGTCGCCAAGGCGGCGGAGGTCATCGACATGCGCGTCCACAAGGGCGCCCACAGCCGTATCGGGGCCACGGACGTCTGCCCCTTCGTCCCGGTCTCGGGCGTGACCATGGAGGACTGCGTCCGGCTGGCCGGAGAGCTCGGCGCCAGGATCGCCGGAGAACTGGGGATCCCCGTCTATCTCTACGAGGCCGCTGCCAGGACGCCGGAGCGCCGGAACCTGGCCACGGTCCGGGCCGGGGAATACGAGGGCCTGCCCGAAAAATTCAAGGACCCCCGTTGGGCGCCCGATTTCGGCAAGCCCGTTTTCAACCCCAAGTCCGGCGCCACCGTCGTCGGCGCCCGCGAATTCCTGGTCGCCTACAACATCAACCTCAACACCCGGGACCAGAAGCTGGCCCACGAGATCGCCCTGAGTCTCAGGGAAAGCGGCCGGGCCAAGCGGGACACGGACGGAAACGTCGTCAAGGACGGGCGCGGCAACGCGGTCAAGGTGCTAGGGAAGTTCAAGGAGATCAAGTCGGTCGGCTGGTATATCGAGGACTACGGCTTGGCCCAGATCTCGGTCAACTTCACGAACTACAAGATCACCCCCATCCACGTCGTCTTCGACGAGGCGAGGAAGCTGGCCGGGAAGCTCGGCCTCCGGGTGACGGGCAGCGAGCTCGTCGGCCTCATTCCCAAGGAGGCACTCCTCATGGCCGGCCGCTACTACCTCGAAAAACAGGCCAAGAGCCCGGGCGTCCCCGAGGAAGAGCTCATCCGGATTGCGGTCCGCTCTCTCGGCCTCAACGATGTTACCCCTTTCGCCGCCGAAAAAAAGATCATCGAATACCAATTCGAAAAAGACGGGCAGCCCCTGGCCGGGCTGACCCTCCGGGAGTTCGCGAACGAGCTGTCCATGGATTCCCCGGCCCCCGGCGGGGGGAGCGTCGCGGCCCTCTGCGGGTCGCTTTCCGCGGCCCTGTCCGCCATGGTCGCCAACCTGACCGTCGGCAAGAAGGGCTATGAGGAGGTCCGCGAAGAGATGGTCGCGACGGCCGTCCGGGCCCAGGCCCTCAAGGACGGGCTGCTCGAAGCCGTGGACAGGGACACCCGAGCCTTCAACAAGGTCATGGCGGCTTTCCGCCTGCCCAAGACGACTCCCGAGCAGGCCTCCGAAAAGGAGCGGGCCGTCGAGCAAGCCAATAAGGAAGCGACCCTCGTCCCGCTCGAGGTGCTCGAAAAGGCGGGCGAGGCGGTCGCCCTGGCCAGAGTCGCCGCCGCGAAGGGCAACAAGAACTCCGTGAGCGACGCCGGGGTGGCCGGACTCGCCGGCCAGGCGGCGGGCGAAGGAGCCTGCTACAACGTCCTCATCAACCTCGCCGGCATCAAGGACAGCGAGTTCGTCGCCGACGTGCGGCGGCGGGCAGAGCGTCTCAGGAAGGCCCTGGACAAGGAAGGGAAAGCCGTCAGGCGCATTCTCGAGAAAGCCCTGAAAGTCCCCGCGCGCTGAGGCCAGAGCTCCAGCCCGGATCCCTCATATTGGGTTCTTCTCCCGATGTCGGGGAAGTCCTCTATTCGGCTTTGCTCAGGATATCGCCCCTAGCCCACCAGCCCCCCCCGGGACCGGCGGGAAGCGAGTTTCAGCGAGCGACCTGCAGAATTGAGGCTGAGTACCCGAAGCCTCAATTCTGATAGATATCTTGGAAGAGTGGATTTATCCAGATAGTTCCCAGCGCCGCTCCTCCGAGTCACTCCAGAGCGGCGCTGTCGGTCGCTTCTCAGAATCCGCTCCCTGCCGCCCCCCCCGCTACGGGGGTCGTCAGGGCGACATCCATCGCCGCCTCATGCTGGACTTCCCTGCTTTTGGGAGAATGGCTTCACTTTCCGCGGTCGGCGGAGCCCCGGCCTTTTTTCAGAAGCGAAAATATCCCGAAGGCGAGGAAACAGAAGATCACGATCGCGGCCGAGGCGGGGATGTTGAGGGCGAGCGACAGGCCGAGGCCCGCGGCGACGGAAACGACGGCGACGGCGGTCGATACCCGCACGGCCGTCCTGAAGCTCGCCGCGACCTGAAGGCCGGCCGCCGCAGGGATGACGATGAGCGCGGCCACGAGGAGGATGCCGACGACCTTCATCCCCAGGACGATCGTGACCGCTGTGAGCACCATGAGGAGCATGTCCAGCCGACCGACCTTGACCCCGGCCGCCCGGGCCGATTCCCGGTCGAAGGTCATGAAGAGGAGCTTGACGTAGTTCATCTTCACGGCCAGAAGGACGGCCGCGGCCAAGATCACGGCCAGCCCGACTTCGAGAGGTTCGATGGCCAGGATATCCCCGAAGAGATAGGACATGAGTTCGACGTTGAAACCCCGGGCCATGGAGGCCAGCAGGATGCCGACGGCCAGGCCCAGGCTGCTGAAAATGCCGATGGCCGTGTCGCCGTAAAGCCTGGCCTTGTCCTTGAGCTTTATGATGGCCAAGGCCGCGGCGACGGTGACGGCCAGGGCTGCCGCCAGGGGGAGGACGTTCAGGAAAAGGCCTAGGGCGACGCCGGCAAAGGCGATGTGAGCGAGTCCGTGGCCGATCATCGCGTCCTTTCTCAGGATCAGGAAGAGGCCCAGGACGGCGCAGGCGACGGCGACGAAGATGCCGGCCAGAAAAGCGCGTTGGATGAAGCCGTAGGTGAGGAATGCGGGCATGACAGGCCTAGTGTTCGTGCGAGATCAGGTGGTCGCCCCGGCTGACCATGTCGCGGAAGACCTCCGACTGGCAGAAGTCCTCGTGGCTCCCATGATAAGCTAGCCTCTGGTTGAGACAGGCCACGCTGGTGACGTGCTTGTTGACGATGCCGATGTCGTGGGTGACCAGGACGATCGTCAAGCCCTCCCGTGAGTTCAAGCGGTCGAGCATGTCGTAGAAAGACGCCTGGGTTTCGGCGTCGACCCCCGTCGTCGGCTCATCCAGGAAGAGGATCTTGGGCGAGGTCACGAGCGCCCGGGCGATGAACACGCGCTGCTGTTGCCCGCCGGAGAGCCGTCCGATGGCCCATTTGCCGTAATCGGCCATGCCGACCTCGTCGAGGGCCCGTCGTATCTCGCCGCGGCCTTCCCGCCCCGACCGGGCCCAGGGCTTGCGGTTGGACAAGAGGGCCATGCCCACGACCTCCTCGACCGAGGCCGGAAAGAACGGGTCGATGTGAGTGGCCTTCTGGGGGACGTAGCCGATCTTCTGCCAGTCCGAAAATTCCCCCAGGGGCTTGCCGAAGGCTTCGACACTTCCCGACGAAGGCTCGAGCAGGCCGAGTGCGACCTTGACCAGAGTGGTCTTCCCCGATCCATTGGGCCCGATGATGGCCAGGAAATCCCCTTCCCGGATAGTCAGGTCGATGTCGACGAGGACGGGCGTCCCGTCGTAACGGAAGGAGATGTCGCGAAGGACGATCAGGTCCATGGTTTCACCGGCATCCGAGGCCCTCGCGGAGGACGCTCAGGTTCTCCTCCATGAGCTCGAAGAATCCCACGCCCCGGTCCTGTTCGTCACGGGTCAGGTTGTGGCCGGCGTGGAGGACAAGGACCCGGCCGTCGATCTCGCGGGCCAGCGTCCTGGATAGGTCAGGCGAGACGGAGTTCTCGAAAAAGATCGTCCGAACCCCCTTTTGACGGCAGAAATCGACGGCTTTCATGAGGTCGAGAGGGCGGGGCTGGGCGTCCGGGCTCAGGCCGTAGAGGGCCGTTTGGACGAGCCCGTATCTCCGGGCCAGATAGCCGAAGGCGCCGTGCCCGGCGAGGACGATGTCGCGGCCCCGGCAGGCGGTCAGGCCGTCTCGGAATTTCAGGTCGAGTTCCCGGAGCCGGGCCGCCAGCCTGTCCGCGTTCGCCGTGAATTCGGGTCGGCCCGCCGGGTCGATGCGCGAGAGCTCTTCGGCGATCTTCAGGACGATCCGCGCGTCGAGATCGAAATCGAGCCAGACGTGCGGGTCGAGCTGTTCATGAGCGCCCTCCCCATGTCCGTGCTCGTCGTCGGCCGCGGCCGCGAGGAGGCTCAGGCCCGACGTCACTTCTAGGGTACGGACCTGGCCGCCCGGCAGGGCTTTGAGCAGGCCGGGGAGCCAGGGCTCGAGGTTCGCCCCGATATAAACGAGCAGGTCGCACGCCGCCAAGCGACCGATGTCGCCGGGCCGGGGCTGCCAAGTATGGACCCCGGCTCCCGGAGGGAGGAGGAGTTCTGTTTCGCCCCGGTCGCCGGCCACGGCCGAGGCGAACTCGCCGAGGGGAAAAACGGTCGCCATGATGCGGACCTTGGCCGCGAGCGGCGCGGAAGCCGCTGCGGCGAGGGCCAGCGTCGAGGCCAGGAGGACGCGGCGGAGCGATTTCACGATTCGGATTATACCCGGGAGGACGGCTTGAATCCATCGCTTTTTTGTGGCATCATGGCCATCTCGTCATCTCGATCAAGAAGGAGTCTTCCATGGCATCCTCTCTCGGCGAACTCAACCCCCAGCTTCTTTGGAAGCATTTCGCGAAGATCTTGACCATCCCCCACTGCTCGGGCAACGAAAAAGCCCTGGGGGATTATGTCCTTTCCGTGGCCAGTTCCCTGAACCTGCCCGGCAAGCGCGACAAGGTCGGCAACGTCCTGGTCAGCAAGCCGTCGACGGCCGGACGGGACAGCGCCGTGGGCGTCATCCTTCAAGGCCACCTCGACATGGTCTGCGAGAAGAACTCGAACAAGGCCCACGATTTTTGCAAGGACCCGATCCTGACGGACATCAAGGGAGAATGGGTTTATGCCCAAGGGACGACGCTCGGGGCCGACAACGGCATCGGCCTGGCCGCGGCCCTAGCGGTCATGGAGGACAAGACGCTCGTTCACGGCCCCATGGAGTTCCTCTTCACCGTCGACGAGGAGACCGGCCTGACCGGAGCCAACAAGATCCAGAAAGGGTTCCTGGCCGGGAAGAAGCTCCTCAACCTCGACAGCGAAGACGAGGGGACGTTCACCATCGGCTGCGCCGGCGGGGCGGACTCCGAGCTCGTTTTTCCGGTCGAAAGAAAAAAAACGGCCTCGAAGAACCTCTATCGCCTGCACATCACCGGCCTCCGGGGAGGCCATTCCGGCTTGGATATCAACCAGGGCCGGGGCAACGCGATCAAGCTCCTCGCCCGGATGCTCGGACAGGCCCAGGCGACCGCGCGTTTCGAGGTCATAAGCATCGAGGGCGGGAGCAAACACAATGCCATCCCGCGCGAAGCCGTCGCGGTCGTCGCCTGTCCTCCGGTCCAGGTCCGGTCGCTCACGGTGGCGCTCAAAAAGGCCTTCGATAAGATCGCCATCGAGTACAAGGCCGTCGAAGCCGAGGCCAAGTATACGTTTGAACCCTTGGCCGGCAAGGACTTCGCCCTGACCCAAGGGTGCCAGCATATCCTCCTCGACTTCCTCCTGGCCGTTCCCCATGGCGTCATTTCCATGCATCCGGAGATCGCCGGACTGGTCGAGACCTCGACCAACCTGGCCATCGTCAGGACCGGCAAGAGAGAGCTCGATGTCCTCTGCAGCACGCGCAGTTCCGTCGCTTCGGCCCTCGAAGCGGCGCGGGACATCATCAAGTCGGTTTGCGCCCTGGCCGGGGCCAAGGCCGAATTCAAGAACGGCTACCCCGGCTGGATGCCCAACCTCGCCTCTCCCCTCCTGAAGCATTTAAAAGAGATCTACGCCAAGACCTTCGGGAAAGAGGCCGAGATCGTGGCCGTCCACGCCGGTCTCGAATGCGGCATCATCGGCGAGAAGTTCCCGGGCATGGACATGATCTCGTTCGGCCCGACGATGAAGAACCCCCATTCGCCCGAGGAGCACGTCCATATCGGGTCGGTCGAGAAATTTTGGACGTTCCTGACGACGGCCCTGGCCGAGCTGTCGAAGTAATCCCGCGCAAAGGTGAAGCGGGGCGTGAAAAGACGGAAGTTTCTTGTCGCGGCGGGGCTCCTGGGCGCGTCCGTATCCAGGGTCTTCGCCGGCATCGGAAGGAGCAAGAATATGAAAAAGCAGGTCCAAACCGATAAGGCGCCGAAAGCCATCGGCCCCTATTCGCAGGCCATCATCGCCAACGGGTTCGTCTTCTGCTCGGGCCAGATCCCCATCGACCCGGCCACGGGAAACCTCATCGACGGGACGATCGAGGACGAGACGCGGCAGGTCCTCAAGAACCTCGGAGCGGTGCTCGAGGCCGCCGGATCCTCCTATGACGACGTGGTCAAGACGACCGTCTTCCTCCAAGACATGAACGATTTCGCCAAGATGAACGCGGTCTACGCCGAGTTCTTCAAGGCCCCCAGCCCGGCCCGGGCCACGGTCCAGGCCGCCCGTCTGCCGAGGGCCGTCAAAATCGAGATCGAGGCCGTCGCCCTGGTCAAGTAATATATGCCGATTTATGAATATCAATGTAAGAAGTGCGGACGGCGCTTCGAATGCTTGGTCCAGGGCGGCCGCGACAAGGATGTTGTCTGCCCCGATTGCGGTGCGCCGGAACCGCAGAAATTGATCTCGTCTTTCGGCATCGGCGGCGGCTCGAGCCGGATAAAAGCTTCCTCTTCGGGCTGTACGAGCTGTTCGACCAAATCGTGCAGCACCTGCCACTGACCCCTCCTTTGGTTCCAGGGGCCGAGGGGATCGCCGGAGGGAGAGGCAGGGAGCGGACTCTTGGTTTCCGGATGAAGAAAGCGGTACATGTCCCCAACTCCGGCCCGGCATCCTCGAGGCCTATCTTGACTTATCCCGCCGTTGACGTTTAAATAGGCCCTCGCTCATGGAACGTCGAAATCGGCCCGCGATCACCCGCATCGGCATCGACACCGGCGGCACGTTCACCGACTTCGTCATCTGGAAGGACGGCCGCCTTTCCAACAGGAAGGTCCTCTCGACCCCGCAGGACCCCTCTCTGGCCATCTTCGAAGGGGTCGGCGAATTCCTGCGGACCTGCCCCGCCGTCTTCATCATCCACGGCACGACCGTGGCCACGAACGCGCTCCTGCAGAGAAAAGGCGGCCGAATCTCCCTCGTCACCACCGCCGGCTTCGAGGACATCCTGGCCATCGGGCGCCAAACCCGGCGCGAGCTTTATTCCCTCCAGCCCGAGGAGAGGTTCGAACTCATACCTGCCGGACGCAGGTTCGGTATCAGGGAAAGGACGCTGGCCTCGGGACAGATCGGGAAAACGGTCAGCCGGACCGAGGTCCGCAAGGTCATCGCGAAGATCCGGAAATCCGGGGCCGAAGCCGTCGCCGTCTGCCTGCTCCATTCCTACGCCAATGCAAAAAACGAGGACGTCGTGGCCGAGGAGCTGGCCCGGGCGGGGCTGCTCGCCTCGATCTCGAGCCGACTCCTCCCAGAGCACCGCGAATTCGAGCGGATGTCGACTACGGCCACGAACGCCTACCTCATGCCGGTCATGGACCGCTACCTCCGGGAACTCGACCGGCGGCTCGGCCAGGCCGAGCTAAGGATCATGCAGTCGAACGAAGGGTACATCTCCCCTGCCAGGGCCCGCCTCGAACCCATAAAAACGTCTCTTTCGGGGCCGGCAGGGGGCGCCGTCGGCGCCCGCGTCCTGGCCCGGGCGGCCGGGATCCCGAACATCATCAGCTTCGACATGGGCGGGACGTCGACGGACGTTTCGCTCATCGAAGGCCGGATACGGAGGACTCACGAAGCCCGGATCGGGGATTTCCCGATCCGCCTTCCCATCATCGATATCCACTCCGTCGGCGCCGGGGGAGGCTCGCTCGCCTATACCGACCGTGGAGGATCGCTCAGGGTCGGTCCTCAAAGCGCAGGCGCGGACCCCGGCCCCGCCTGCTACGGCAAGGGGGACCTGCCGACCGTGACCGACGCCAACCTCTGTCTCGGGCGCATGGACCCGGAATTCTTCCTGGGCGGCCGGATGCGGATCCATCCGGACCGAAGCCGGACCGCCGTCGGGCGGCTAGCCCGCCGGATCGGCAAATCCTCCCGAGAAACGGCCCTCGGCATCGTCGCCATCGCCAACGCCAACATGGAAAAAGCCATCCGCGTCATCTCGATCGAGCGGGGCTTCGATCCGCGCGCCTTCGCCCTTTTCTCGTTCGGCGGGGCCGGCGGCATGCACGCCGTGGAGATGGCCGCCCACCTGGGCCTGCCCACCGTCATCGTCCCCCGAAACGCCGGGGTCCTTTCGGCCTTCGGCCTGCTCATGTCGGATTCCGTCAAGGATTACACGAAATCGCTCATGAAGCCGGATTCCCAGGTCACCCTGGCCGGCCTCGACGCGGAATTCCGGTCCCTCGAGGAAGCGAGCTTCCGCGACATGAAGGAGGATGGGTTCGCCGCGAAAGACGTCGTCCTCGAACGCTCCCTCGACTGCCGCTATCTCGGCCAATCCTACGAGATCGACGTGCCCTACAGGAAAGCGCGGACCGCGGCGCGGGCTTTCCTCGAGAGCTTTCACAGCCGGCACCAGAAGCTCTATTCCTACCGCCATGATCGGAGGCCCGTCGAGATCGTCAACCTCCGGGTCAAGGCCGTCGCCGTCACGCCCAAGATCCCGCTGGTCGAAGAACCCGGGCAGAGGACGCTCGACCCGAGGGCCGTGATCAGAAAACAGCCCATGTATTATGGAAGTGCCGCCGCCGAAGGAATGGTCATCGACAGGTCGAGGCTCGCCCCTGACAATGCGGTCCGCGGTCCGGCCCTCGTCATCGACCCCGAATCGACGACCTTTCTCCCTCCCGGCTACGCCGCCCGGGTCGACGGATTCTTCAACCTCATTATCCGCAAGGCTGGGCCGCGATGAAGAAATTCGACCCCATCGAGCTCGAGCTTTTCAAAAATGTCTTCATCGCCATCTCCGAAGAAATGGGCGCCGTCCTCGGCCGGACCGCCCTCTCCCCCAACATCAAAGAACGGAAGGATTACTCCTGCTCGCTTTTCAACGAGAAGGGCGAAACCCTGGCCCAGGGTTCGCATATCCCCGTCCATCTGGGGGCCATGCCCCTCTCCGTCCAGGCCGCGCTCCAGGCCGTGACCTTCGAGAAGGGCGAC
>Ga0315286_10000169_pt1 | contig 48550 bp, 49 predicted proteins | sample YL17G10_0_MG_FD_205038 | JGI IMG/M metagenome (GOLD analysis project Ga0315286, IMG submission 205038) | Sediment microbial communities from Yellowstone Lake, YNP, Wyoming, USA - YL17G10_0 | ecosystem: Environmental > Aquatic > Freshwater > Lake > Sediment | place: USA: Wyoming | collected...
AGCTATTGGGGAAGGCGTCGGCAACTATCTTTCCTACGGAGATTTCCCAGGCGAAGATGGAACTCCCTGGCTGCCACAAGGATTCATTCTGGGAAAAGATCTGAGCAAGGTGAATCCTGTCGATCATACCGAAATCTCGGAATATGTTTCCCACAGCTGGTACAAGTACAGCGACGAAAGCAAGGGCTTGCATCCCTTTGATGGTGTCACAGATCCAAATTTCACCGGACCCAAACCACCATATAAATTCCTGAACGTAGATGAGAAATATACCTGGATGAAAGCACCCAGACTACAGGAACACCCGATGGAAGTTGGTCCCCTGGCTCGAATGCTCGTTGCTTATGCAAGTGGTCATAAACGGGTCGTCGAAGTTGTGAATTCTGTATTGAAAACCCTTGGTGTCGGTCCGGAAGTCCTGTTTTCCACTCTTGGACGAACTGCAGCCCGGTGCATCGAGACCGTTGTGGTCGCAGAAAAACTTGCTGATTGGACGGATGAACTGATCGCCAGTATAGCCTCTGGGGATACACAAATCCATGCAGGCAGCGAAATGTGGGATCCGAAAAATTGGCCAGCAGAAGCTCAAGGTTGGGGATACACCGAAGCTCCACGAGGTTCCCTGGGTCACTGGATAAAAATTAAAGACCAGAAGATTGAGAATTACCAGGTGATCGTTCCCAGTACCTGGAATTGTTCTCCGAGGGATGCCAAAGGGAAGTCAGGACCTTATGAATCCGCCCTGGTTGGGACTCCAATCGCTGATGAAACCCACCCACTCGAAGTCCTGCGAACCATTCACTCATTCGATCCATGCATGGCTTGTGGCGTGCATCTGTTGGACGTGGATGGTAGAGAGATTAACCAGGTTTCATTGGATTCAGCAGATGGATTCATGAATCCGTTATTAAAGATAAAGGGAAAATAACAACAAGTGATAATTAACCAGCCCTCCCCCTCCCAAACCCTGGTTCTTGGAGTTGGCAATCTGTTAATGTCAGATGAAGGGGTTGGATTGCGGGTTCTTGAACGGTTGGTCACAACGTATCATGTACCGGAGGAGGTCCTGATCCTGGATGGGGGCACACTGGGTCTGGATCTCCTCTATTACCTTGAAGGGAAGAAGAATCTTCTTTTACTGGATGCAGTGGAAGCACATAAGGAACCAGGTTCCACTGTGCGGCTGGAAGGAGAACAAGTACCTGCTTTCCTCTCCATTAAGATATCACCTCACCAGATCGGGATATCGGATATGTTGTTCGCTGCCAAATTTAAAGGGATCTATCCACCCAATGTTGTTCTTTGGGGAATTCAACCTGAGCGAATTGAGATCGGCCTGGAACTTTCTGAGACCTTGAGTAAAAAAATAGATTATCTCGTCGCTCAAGTTATCCTTGAATTGAACAAATGGGGTCATCAACTCCAACCTAAAGTTTGATACAATTACCATCTTCAACCTCTCGATTGGAATCATCATTTTTATAGATGATTTTTCGATGGTAATGTTATTTCATTAAATAAGTTATCTCATAATTGGTTTTCAGGATGCATGAACTCGCAGTAACACAAAGCATTTTAAAAATTGCGTTGGATAATGCCGAAACCGTTCAGGCAAAACAGATCATAGGTATCAATCTTCAAATAGGTCAATTGGCAAGCCTGGTGGACGATTCCATCCAGTTTTATTGGGATATCATCAGTGAAGGGACGATCGCCCTGGGAGCCAAATTAAACATTACACGTGTTCCGACCATGATGCGTTGTTTTGATTGCGGACAAAAATTTTCTCCGGACGCTGAGTCGTTTGAGTGTCCCTCTTGTAAAAGCATCCGTGTCCAGGTCGTACAGGGAGAGGAAATGCGCGTCGACAGCATAGACGTGGAGTAGTTTATGACCAAACGAATAAATGTTGAAAGGAATATCCTCTCAGCAAATGATGAAGTTGCTGAAAACAACAAGCGAAAATTCGATTCTGCAGGTGTTTTTGCAATTAATATCATGGCTTCCCCCGGAGCAGGAAAAACGACCTTCATTCTAAAAACGATGGAAGCATTAAACAATCGGTTGAGCATGGGGGTCATCGAAGGTGACCTGGCTTCAACTATAGATACGGACAAAGTCAAGTCTGCGGGTGTATCAGCTGTCCAGATCAATACCGGAGGGGAATGTCACCTGGACGCAGTCATGGTCGCAGATGTTTTACCTTCACTTCCTCTTTCAAAATTGGATCTGGTGATCATCGAGAACGTTGGTAACCTTGTATGCCCGGTAAATTTTCGAATCGGAAGTCATATCAACGTTCTCATAGCTTCAATTCCTGAAGGTGATGATAAACCTTACAAATATCCAGGAGCATACCGGGGGGTTAATGCATTGATCATAAGCAAGACGGATCTTTTACCGTATATTCCATTTGATATGGATTACTTCCAGAAAGGGGTCGAAATCCTAAACCCTGGCTTGATCACTTTCCCAGTATCCGCCAAAACAGGAGCGGGAATGAAGTTCTGGGCAGATTGGCTTGTAGGCAAGGTCTCGAGTTGGAAATCCGGTTTATTAACATCCATAAATATACCGCAGAGGTGAAACATGTGTCTGGGAATTCCCGGCAAGGTCATAGAACTTTACGAAGTTAACGGAATGAAAATGGCTAAAATTGATTTTAGCGGTGTCATTAAAGAAGCCTGCATGGAATATCTTCCTGAAATAAAAATAGGTGATTACACGATCATTCATGTTGGTTTTGGTTTATCCATCGTGGATGAAGTGGAAGCCAAAGAGACAATGGAACTGCTGAACCAGATCGCCGCGATGGAAGAAGAAGGGTAAACAATTGAAATTTCTTGAAGAATATCGCGATGCAGGTCTTACAAAAAAATTACTGAGGGATCTGGATAAGATCATTACACGGGAATGGACATTAATGGAAGTGTGCGGGGGACAAACTCATTCGATCATGAGATCCGGTCTGGATCAGATGCTTCCCCCAAAGATCAATCTTGTGCATGGACCTGGATGTCCGGTCTGTGTCACCCCTCTGGAATTAATTGACAAGGCGATCTTACTTGCATCGCGATCCGATGTGATCTTTACTTCTTTTGGAGACATGTTACGGGTTCCCGGTTCGAGTAAAGACCTGTTTTCAGTCAAAGCGAATGGAGGCGATGTACGCATCCTGTACTCTCCACTCGATTCGCTAAGGATCGCCCGGGAAAATCCAGATAAGACAGTTGTCTTTTTTGGAATTGGGTTCGAAACCACAGCCCCTCCCAACGCCATGGCAGTTTTACAAGCTAAATCACAAGGGATCAATAATTTCGCAATGCTTGTCTCGCATGTAACCGTTCCAGCCGCAATTATCGCCCTCATGGAATCACCTGATGTCCAAGTGGACGGTTTCCTAGCGGCAGGTCATGTATGCACCGTGATGGGTTATTGGGAATATGAACCACTGGCAGAAAAATACCGGGTTCCGATCGTTGTGACAGGGTTTGAGCCCGTTGACATCGTCCATGGTATCTTGAAATGCATCAATCAACTTGAAAAAGGTAAATATGAGGTTGAGAATGCTTATGCCAGATCTGTGACCAGGGAGGGAAATTTACCAGCTCAGGCAGTAATAAACCGTGTTTTTGAGATCTGCGATCGACCCTGGCGAGGGATTGGGGTGATCCCAAGTTCAGGGTATCGATTAAGACCTGAATTTTCTCAATTTGATGCTGAGGTGCACTTCCCAGAAATCCAATCAATAGAAACGAAAGAATCAGAATTATGTATGAGCGGTCTTGTATTGCAAGGCCGTATGAAACCTGATCATTGTCCGGCTTTTGGCAAGGAATGCACTCCTCAAACGCCTCTCGGTGCAACCATGGTATCTTCTGAAGGAGCTTGTGCAGCTTATTATCGTTATGGTCGACTTTTAAAAGTCAATGATGTTCTTAATCAGGATTTGAATGACTGATAAAGTAAATTTCAACGGATGGACCTGCCCTCGTCCCCTTCAAAACTACCCCACGATCGTGCTTGGTCATGGATCGGGTGGGAAAATGATGGCTGACCTAATTCAACACCTGTTTTCAAAGGCTTTTGATAATGACCTGCTAAACCAAATGGCTGACTCAACCATACTGGACCTATCCAGGGTATTCTCTGCAAATGGTTCAGGTCGGTTTGCGTTTACAACCGATTCCTTCGTTGTGAGTCCGCTATTCTTTCCTGGCGGAAATATTGGCGAGCTTTCAATATATGGCACAGTTAATGACTTGGCGATGAGCGGGGCAAAACCATTGTTTCTTTCAGCTGGTTTTATTCTTGAAGAAGGATTACCGATGGCAACGCTTGGAGAGGTAGTTTCCTCAATGGCGAAAGCGTGCACACTATCTGGAGTAGAGATCGCAACCGGTGATACCAAGGTAGTTAATCGCGGGCACGGAGATGGCATGTATATCAACACGACCGGTCTTGGGATAATCCCTCAAGGAGTAAACATCTCACCCAAAAATGCCCGTCCTGGTGATTTCATTCTTGTAAATGGAAATATTGGGGACCATGGAATGGCTATCATGTCTCTGCGTTCTGGTTTGGAATTTGAGACGACCATTAAAAGTGACACTGCACCCCTAAATAAATTGGTTGAATCAATAATTTCTGAAACAACAGAGATCCATTGCCTGAGAGATGCCACCCGTGGAGGGTTAGCGGCGGTATTAAACGAACTAGCCATGTCATCCAAAATCGGGATCGAATTTGATGAAAGATCCATCCCGGTTCAACCTGAAGTCAATGCATCTTGCGAAATGCTGGGTTTAGATCCTTTATACATTGCTAATGAAGGAAAGTTCGTAGCCGTACTTCCGGAAGCTCAGGCTGAGAAAGTACTGCAAGTCATGCGAGCTGATCCACTGGGAATAAATGCAGTCATAATCGGTAAAGTGGTTGATAACCACCCGGGTGTAGTTACTGCCAGAACATCCATTGGCGGGATGCGAGTTGTGGATCTACCTGCGGGGGAATTACTACCAAGAATTTGCTGATATATTAGGTAGATTTTCTTATTGATCGTTCAACTAAACAGCCTAAAACCCGGGATTGAACTTGCATAAATGTTGCTTAATACCTATACGAAAGTCCTTTTTAATCTGTGCATTATTTCTAATCCAATATTTTTCACTGAATTCTTAAATGGGTAATCAACCCATTAATAATGGCAATATAAAAACATCTGCATCTTTAGTTTCATTGGGGGTTGTTTTAGTAAGTACTCCATCTTCAACCAGAGTTTCTAAAACATGGTGAGTGACGGTCGTTTCCCATCTGAATAATTTTTGGAAATCTTTTTCCGTGGCTGCACCCATTGAAAGGAAGAATAATTCCATCAATTTTTTACGTGCTTCCATCCCAGTGATACCGCGAGCTTCTTTCATCAAATCAGGAAAATGGTTGGTTGTTAGGTCATATATAAAAGCATATCTCCAAGTTCCAGCTTCAGCGATCCCAACAGGCACGATCTTAAAATCAGACTGCAGTTTTTCAAGAGCTCGATTAAATTCATTGTCAACCACTTTTCCGGTCATATTTGCTGCCTGCCGCAATTCGATAGTATGCATAGCTCCGTGGTTGAGGATCAATTCATAGATCAATTTCTCCGCTTTCGATAACCGCCCTTCCTGGTAAGTTAATAAATAATCATCTTCAGGGGAGCCATAATTTTCGGATAATGCATAAAAATATGGGAGTACATCCAGCGAAATGAATGTGGCTTTAAAACGTAAAACCTTTGCATAATACCACACCCGCATACCCAACGCCGAATCCTTCCACCCCCAGGTTACATGCCCGGGATCATCATGATTATTGGGAACAGGTCGATCCCCTGCAGTGGCTGACCATAAACTGGGGAAGTTAACTCCTTTTATCGGCCAAAGGAATACAAATCCCGTTTGATTAACAAATTCAATCGCCTGTTCCAGGTTTTTTAATGCCGATTTCGGATCCAACCTGAAGGTGTGCCTCTGATAATTAATTATTTCTTCCGTAAAGTGTGCCATTCGCTGAATGGTTCCAAGTAAGTAGCTATTTATACCCTAATTGACTTTTCCATAAGTAAATACCCCATTGTTTATAATTCTTCCAGATCTTTGGAATTTTCATGGTTAACACCAGTTTCATTTTCCTCAACCATACGTAAAAGCGAACCACGCAGTCCACTGGCACGATGTGCCCAGATTGAATCCACCGAAAGTCGCTCCAAACGCAAGATTAGCAATTTCGCGTGTTGCAGCTCCTGGTCTGTTAACATTCTCATTACCAATGAAATACAATTGTCAGTATTGTTATCACCGAGGCAATTACGATGAGAACCGAAAAGATGGTTGCAAAATATTTCTGGAAACCATTATTCGCATTATTCCCCATTAATTTTGTACTGTTGGTCAACTTTATTAAAAAATAAAACACCAATGGCAAGACCATCGCATTGAGGCTTTGAGTGGCAACTGCCATTTGGAACAAGGAAATGCCCGGAATGGTAATTAATAATGCCGCAACGATAAGCTGGGCGATGAAAAGAATATAAAAAACCTTGCTTTGATTAAAATCTGTATCCAAGCTGCCACTAAGACCAAAGAATTCAGAAAATGCGTAGGCTGTTGATAAAGGGACAATAATCAAACCCATGAAGGCGGCAGCCAAGATGCCATAAGCAAACAAGGTTCCTGCAAGATGACCAGCAAAAGGTTGGATGGCTAAGGCGGCTTGTTCACCAGATTCCAATTTAATACCATTAACGAACAGGGTTGAAGCAGTAGCGACGATCATAAAAAAAGAAAAGAAATCCGTTAAAAATGCACCCCAGTATGTCTCAAATTGTGACAATGCCAAAGTTTCTGAATTCATTTTCTTATCAAAAGCAAAACTGCTGATAAAGAATTGACCCCAGGGCGTTATCGTTGTACCCAATACACCCATACCAATGATCAGGTAATTGCGAATATAAGCACGAGTCCATTCAACTCCATGAGGGTAAACCAGGTTACTCAACGCCAGACCCCAGTCCGGGTGGGCTTTTACAGCAGAGATGATATAGACAATATAGAAAAGAGAAACGATCAACATGATGTTTTGAGTGAGTTTATAGTTCCCCTTGGTAATAAACAAAAATGCCAATAATAATATTCCTGCAACAAATAACATGGGGGGAATATTTAACATCCTGCTGGTCGTTTTTATCGCCGACAACTCAACTGTGATCGTACCCAAGTTCGCGATCAAAAGCCCCCCGAAAATGAAGATGGAAACTTTAACACCGAATTTTTCCCGTATCAGGTCCGCCAGTCCGCGCCTGGTCACAAGGGTCAATCTCATCCCCATTTCTTGTGTGACTCCCAATAAGATAGTTATAAAGAACAATGCAAATAAAATTGGGTATCCAAGGGTTGCTCCAGCAATGGAATATGTTGCCACGCCGCCAGCATCATTATCCGCCATGGCAGTGATCGTAGCAGGTCCAAATACCGATAACAACAGGACAATTCGCCTTAACCGGGGATTTTTAAGCCATTTTTCCCGGTAAATGGAGAGCAATTTACTCATTTAAGTGTTCCAAAGAAGCGTGGCAATCTTTTTTTCCATGAAGTAGGTATGATCTTATCAAGGGCATCGTCAGTCGTCACGATCCCATGCATTACATTCTGATCATCGACGACCGGAACTGCCAAAAGGTTATATTTGGAGACAACCTGGGCAATTTCATCCTGCTGATCTCTCAAATTAACACTCACAACCCTTTTGTGCATGAATTCGGTCACTTTTTCTTTGGGTTGAGCCATGATCAGGTCAGTCAATGAAAAAACACCAATCAAATGATTTTCATCATCAGTCACAAAAACATAATAGATCAGTTCAGCTTCTTCACCAATTTCTCGTAATTTCTTTATGGCTTGTTCTGCCGTCAAGTTTGGCTTAATTGAGACATAATCTGTTGTCATCAACCCACCAGCAGATTCCTCATGGAAAAGCAGGAGCTTGCGCACATCCCTGGCTTCTTCGTCATCCATTAATTCAAGCAAATTTTCACTACGATTTGCAGGTAATTCAGCCAGGAGGTCGGCTGCTTCATCCGGAGACATTTCCTCTAGAATATCAGCTACCTTTTCGTCCGCCATATCTTTAACCAGACTGGCTTGATAATCGGGTTCAATCTCTTCCAAAGTATCAGCCAGTTGTTTTAGATTCAGATTGTCCAGGAATTCGCCTGTTTCTGTATGACTCAAATCACTGATGATGTCAGCCAGATCCGAAGGATGCAATTCAGCTAATTTATCAGCAGGCACTTTTAGGCGCATGGATTGATTATGCCGCAGGGGTTCGACAAAATCCCAAGATATACAGCCCCGATTAGGCTCTTTTCTAAGTCCCGGAATGATCTTAGATGCCAATTTTGTCAAGCCAATACGTCTGAAGATCCCGGATGATCCTACATCCACATTGCTTACGATAATATTCCCATTTACCCTGACCAGTTCAATATCATTTACACGGACAACCCGGGCTCCGTCCGTGTCAATTATTTGTTTATCCAATACATCTTCAACCAGATAAATGTCTTCATCCTGGGCATTGTATTTTGGAAAAGCCCCTTGACTTTGTCTGAGTGAAATGGAGGCTGCCAGAAGAACAACGACTTCGGTATAAGGGATAATCAGGTTTTCGTCCTTCGCCTGAACAACGATGGCATCCACAACAGGATGATTAAATTCCTTATACAGACGAGCAACGAGATCCTTCAGAACCCCAATCTTAACCCCATCGATATCAGTCACAGGTTTTCCAGTAAGTTCACTTATAAAAGCCATCATCCCTCCAAAAAAAAACACCTTTCAGCTTTCTGAAGGTGGATTCTGCCTGATAAAAATAAATATCGTTTGAGCATGCAATTTGGTGCGGATGCACCTAATCGCTCATGTCAAAAACGGATAATTTACCTGGCAGGACCACCGATCCTTCAAAGCAAAATTAATAAGATTATCCTCTTCCAATTTTAGACATTCGTCAGTGTCCATACACCTCTTTCAATAAAATAAGGGTCAGAAAGAAAATTATTGAAAAGACCCTTTGATTAATAAACACATCAGCCTCCCTACCAGGGAGGCTAATGTTGGTAATTTGAGGTGACCATACTTGCTTACCAACACCCTCACTGGTTTAGCTTTGGCAATGCCTGGCGTAGGGATAATCCCAGCCGCATTGAGCAAGACCTTGATTCGGACTCACTTTTTCCACTACCTTGGCATCTCCCGATGTTTCGGAGCAGCGGCTTGTTTCACAGGCAAACGCCTCGCCTAACGAGGGGTTCGATTTCGCGTAATATACACCCGCACTAGGTATTCGTCAATGATTCTACAATGAATTGATTAAAATTCTTTACTTAAAGGAGAATATTAAACAAAAAACAGGTTCGCGAAGAATACCTGTTTTTTAAAGTCGGGGCGGGCGGATTCGAACCGCCGACCTCACGGTCCCGAACCGTGTGCTCTACCGGGCTGAGCCACGCCCCGATGTGCGCAAGATTTTATCATACTAATAAAGTACCAACAAGTAACTCACAGTACATCCAAGTGACACATATTTTTTACGCGAAAAACCATAAGTTACACCCCTCGTGGTTGACTAACACACTTTAATATTGTAAACTCTTTATAATAACTATCCCATGCCAAAGGAATTTAAATGAACAAAAAACGCAATACTTACCCGGTGTTCGTTGTAGTCATTTTCTTCCTGTTTATTTTTCTTCACCAAACAGATAAATTACTCATAGGTTCGCTTCAGATACCTATCAGCAAGACATTCAATTTGAATGATCTTCAATGGGGTCTGGTTAATTCTGGTGCTCTAATCATTGGGACGTTACTCTACCCACTCTGGGGATACCTATATGATCGCTTTGCACGTGCCAAACTATTGGCTCTAGCCTCCCTGATCTGGGGTGCGACCACCTGGCTCAGTTCAGTCGTCCGCACCTATCCTCAATTTCTTGGCACGCGTGCCACCACCGGTATCGATGATTCCTCTTATCCTGGTCTGTACAGCCTGGTGGCAGATTATTTTCCCCCGAAAGTCCGTGGAAAAGTCTACGGGATCCTCCAGGTTCCACAACCTCTTGGATACTTGGCTGGCATGATCCTGGCTTTAATGGTTGCCCCAATGCTGGATGGGAAGCTTTTTGGATTGGAAGGGTGGCGTTCCATATTTCTGATCACAGGTTTCCTTGGAATCATCATGGCAATCGTCATATACTTCGGTGTAAAGGATATGCCAAGGGGTCAATCAGAACCGGAATTTGAAGGATTGGATGAAACCGGTCAATTCCATTTTTCAATACAAGAGGCTAAACAAATATTTAAGAAAAAGACCATGTGGTTCATTTTCTTACAGGGATTTGCTGGTGTCTTCCCCTGGAATGTGATCACTTATTTCTTTGTTGGCTACCTATTAACTGAACGAAAATACGATGAGACATCCGTACTATTCGTCATGGGTCCGGTCATCCTGATCCTATCATTGGGATATTTTGTTGGCGGGTCACTGGGAGACTGGTTGTTCAAACGAACAAAAAAAGGTCGGATTCTAGTTTCATCGGTAGGAGTTATCCTTGGGGCAATATTCCTCCTTTTCGCCATGCTAACTCCAGTCGAACAAAAAACGACTTTCTTTATCCTGATGTCCTTGACCGCCCTGTTTATGCCTTTCTCATCGCCAAATGTGTTATCAACCATCTTCGATATCACACCGCCAGAAGTCCGGTCAACTGCCCAGGCGGTTGAATATTTTATTGAAAATAGTGGAGCCGCACTTGCGCCAATAATCGCGGGAGCCATTGCAGTGGCAACATCAAAACAAACAGCGATACTCTGGATCTGTGTCTCAACCTGGGTATTATGTTTTATTCTGTACCTGGGTGCCTTATTCTTTATCGACGGAGATATTATGAATTTACGAGCACAAATGGCAACCCGGGCAGCGGACCAAAAACAAAACCTGCCTTCTGGTAGTTAGACAAAGATGCGCTGGCTTAAGTCAGCGCATTTTATTTTATGGATATTATACAAATAAACCCAGCTAATAAAAGAATGGTGGACCAATTCCTGAGGTTACCATTTAATATTTATAAGGACAATCCTTATTGGGTTCCACCCTTAATTACGGATGAAAATCGTCGATTTAATATTCGAAATAATCCTTTCTATAAACACTCTGAAGCTGCATTTTTTATTGCTTTTAATGGGAAGGAACCAATTGGTCGCCTGGCAATATTAAATAATCAATTGTATAACAATCACAACAGTGAAAGAACTGCTTTCTTTTATCTTTTTGAATGCTTGAATGAACCAGAGATCGCTTGCGAACTTTTCCAAGCAGCCAAGGATTGGGCAAGTTCGCACGGTTTAAATAAGATCCAAGGTCCTAAGGGTTTTACCGCCTTGGATGGATTCGGTTTGCTTGTGGATGGATTTAATCATCGACCTGCGATGGGTATTCCATATAATCCACCATATTATTCCAATCTTTTGGAGACCATCGGATTCAGTATTGTAAGTGAATCGGTTTCGGGTTATCTGGATGCCAGCATGAATTTTCCGGAGCGAATCCATGAGCTTTCCCAACGGATCCAAGTTAGACGCGGGGTAACAGTAGCTCGATTTAAGAAACGAGCAGATCTCAAAACACTGATCCCCCAATTAAAAGATCTATATAATGGCGCTCTAGAAGGGACAGATGGAGGGACTCCAATTACTGATGATGATGTGAAAAGTCTGGCAGATCAAATATTATGGTTCGCAGACCCATCATTGATTAAGATCATTGAAAAAACGGATCTAAAAAATCCTGGCAAAAAACAGATGGTCGGATTTTTACTGGCATATCCTGATATCTCAAACGCTTTACAAAAAACCAGTGGAAAATTATTTCCATTTGGATGGATCTCGATTCTTAAAGAATTAAAGAAAACGGATTGGATAAATATTAATGGAGCTGGTTTGATCAAGGAGTTCCAGGGGCTCGGAGGGACAGCCTTACTTTTCAGTGAAATGTATAAGTCGGTTGTCGAAAGTGGTCAATTTCGACATGCAGATATCGTACAAATTGGATTGGAGAACCAGAAAATGAAGCGAGAAATGGAGAATTTTGGGATCCATTTCTATAAAACACATCGAGTTTATCAATTATTATTGGACTAAGAAATATCCAACCATCACAAGAGGTCTCATGATAACGATCGTTACAGACACCACCGCCGGACTGCCCAGGGAATTAACTCTCCAATTAAATATTCCTGTTCTCCCACAAATTGTCATCTTTGGGGAAAAATCGTTTCGAGATGATACTGAATTGGATACTGCCACGTTTCTGGATCTATTAAAGTCTTCTCCAATCCTCCCAAAGACATCTGCACCGCCACCTCCGCTTTATTTCCCGATATTTGAGAAAGCCAGCAAAACGGGTGATACAGTCATTTGTCTCCATCCATCCTCCAAAGTTAGCGGAACCATTCGCTCAGCCCAGGTGGCATCTCAAGATTTTCCAAATACAGATATTTGCATCGTTGACACGCAGACGATCGCCTGCAATTTGGGCACACTTGTCTTGCTCGCCAGTGAATGGGTGAAGGAGAATATGGATAGGAACAAACTTTTATCGCGTCTCGACGACTTGATCTCTCGACAGAGAATATATTTCCTGGTAGATACTCTTGAATATTTACACAGAGGGGGTCGCATTGGTGGAGCCAAAGCTCTGATCGGTGAGATGTTACAGGTTAAACCCATACTTACTATGAAAAACGGACAGGTCGAACCATTCGAGCAGCAGAGAACCAAGCGTCGGGCACTGGCTCGACTGGTGGAGATCACCCTGGATGAATGTGCTCCAAATATGAATTCCCATTTATGTGTCATGCATGCGGATGCCTTGCAGGAAGCTGAAAATCTGGCTGGAAACCTGAAGGATTTATTAAAACTCGATGAAATTCCAATCTACGAGGTACCGCCTGCGATCGTAGTCCATGCAGGTCCCAAAATACTCGGCGTCGGTTTTTTTACACAATCCTGATTCCCAGGCAGATTATTAAGGTATAATCCGAATTCCAGTTGATCGAATTCAATCTGATCGATTGCAGCCTTGGGAAAGTCAGCGCATGGACTCTGGTGGAAGTTCTCAGAGTTGACGAGGATGAGGGTTCCCTACTTCGCAGTAGGGTTAATTCTGATGGTTATCAGAAGAAAATCGAAAGATCAGCGGATGCCCTCTGGGATTGTCAATCCCCATTTCTTTCCCTTCAATAAATGATCAACTCTCAAACCTGCAGGAATATTTGTTGGTTTTAATGTGGTATTGGAAATATTGCCGGAGGATTTTTTATGTGTGGCATAGTAGGTTATATAGGGCCGCAGGATGCAACCCCAATAATTTTAGATGGCTTGCGTAGGCTTGAATATCGGGGATATGATTCTGCAGGAATAGCGATTATACAAGATGGCAAGATCGATATCCGACGAAATTCAGGCAAATTAGACAGGCTGGCAGAGCTTATCCATGATTCTCCCATAAGCGGAACTCCAGGTATTGGTCATACACGCTGGGCGACGCACGGATCTCCAAGTGTTCGAAATGCACATCCACATCTTGGAAATTCAGGAAGAGTTGTTGTTGTTCATAATGGGATCGTGGAAAATTTTCTTGAACTGCGAGATGAACTCATAAGCGAAGGCACTGATTTCAGATCAGAAACCGACACTGAAACCATCGTCAATCTGGTCGAACATCATCAGGCAACCGGTTTATTATTGGCCGATGCAGCCAGGAAGACTTTCAACCAGATCCAAGGCGCCCACGGTATTGTATTACTTTCTTCTGATGAACCTGATCGTATCGTTTGTGCCAGGATAGGGAATGCCGGTGGAGTTGTAATTGGACTGGGGGATGGAGAAAATTTCATCGCCTCGGATATTCCTGCCATCCTCGATCACACCCGGAAAGTGATATTCCTCGAATCAAGACAAATGGCGATAGTAACCAGGGAATCAATCCGGGTGGAAACATTGGAAGGAATTATTGTTAAGCCAGAAGTGCATACCATTGCCTGGGACTCTGTTTCAGCCGAAAAAGGTGAATATCGCCATTTCATGCAAAAAGAAATCCATGAACAGGTCCGTTCCCTTACAGATACACTTGCCGGGCGGGTTGATTTTAAATCCGGCAAGATCCGCTTTCCAGAGTTGAACCTTACACGAGAGTCCGCAAAAGAAATCCAAAAGATCTATATAACTGCCTGCGGTACAGCTGCATACGCCGGCATGGTGGGAAAATATTTGATCGAAAAAATTGCCCGGATCCCCTGTGAATTGGAGATCGGCTCTGAATTTCGTTATCGCGACCCCATAATCGACTCTCACACTGTCGTCTTGGCTATAAGTCAATCAGGTGAAACAGCAGATACGTTGGCAGCCATGGAAGAAGGCAGACGAAAAGGTGCAACCATCTGGTCAATCGTAAATGCGATCGGCTCCCAGGCTATGCGCATATCGGATGGCTACATCGCCATGCAAACCGGTCCAGAGATCGGTGTTGCCTCAACGAAAGCATTCACCGCACCTCTTTTAAACCAGTATATGCTGGCGATCTTACTGGCGGATTTACGAGGTGTAATCGATGATAAAACAAGATTTGACCTAGTGGCTGATCTGCGCCTGATCCCGGACCTGGTCAGCAGGGTTTTAAACTCTGAACCTGCGATAGAAAAAATAGCCTTGGTATTAAAAGATATTCGCGATTGTTTGTACCTCGGGCGTGGAATCAATATGCCCATCGCTTATGAAGGAGCCCTAAAACTCAAGGAGATCTCGTACATCCACGCAGAAGGCTACCCTGCTGGTGAGATGAAACATGGTCCTATCGCCTTAATCGATGAAAACATGCCCGTTATATGCCTGGCACCAAAAGATCCGTGGCATGATAAAATGATCAGTCAGATCCAACAGGCAAAAGCGCGCGGCGGGACTGTGATCGCATTGGCAACTGAAGGTGATCAGTTGATAAAAACAATAGCAGACTACGTGATCTGGATCCCACAAATGCCATGGATGTTATCTCCAGCAGTGATCGTCATTCCTCTCCAATTACTGGCTTACCACATTGCGGCAATGCGTGGTCTGGATGTAGATCAACCGCGCAACCTTGCCAAGAGCGTTACCGTAGAATAGCATTCACACCCGAGTTGAATCGATAATGTGAGTTCCATTTTGTATTAGAATTAATCCGAGTAAATCTGATGTTTCTCCCAACAACTCGCATAGAAATGGATACCCTTGGATGGGATTCACTGGATGTGATACTTGTCACAGGGGATAGTTATATCGACAGTCCTTATGTTGGGGTTGCAGTTATAGGACACATCCTCTTAAGCCAGGGGTATCGAACAGGTATTATTGCCCAACCAGAAATCCAAAACACCGGTGAGATAAGCCGGCTCGGAGAACCTGCATTGTTTTGGGGAGTCACCGCAGGATGTGTCGACTCCATGGTGGCAAATTACACTGCTCTAAAGAAAAAAAGACATTCTGATGACTATACTCCTGGAGGGATCAATGATCGCCGTCCTGATCGAGCGACAATTGTGTACACCAATCTCATTCGCAAGTTCAGCAACCAACTCCACCCACATATACCATCCAAACCAATACTTTTGGGTGGAATTGAAGCCAGTTTAAGAAGAATAGCGCATTATGACTTCTGGAGTGATCAGATCCGTCGGTCGATATTATTTGATGCAAAAGCAGATTACCTTTTATACGGAATGGCTGAAAAATCCATCATCGAGGTTTGTAACTGCTTAAAAAATACAATATCTCCAAGAAATGTGCGTGGTTTGTGTTATATTGCAAACGAGGTCCCTGCTAATCATTTAATTTTGCCATCCTTCGAGGAAGTCGCTGGTGATAAGGATGCATTCACCAGGATGTTCCATACGTTCTACGAAAATAATGACCCCATCAATGCCAAAGGTCTGGCACAGAAACATTCAAACCGGTTCTTGGTCCAAAATCCACCTGCTCTGAACCCAAACCAGAATGAATTGGACGCAATTTATGCTTTAAAATTTGAGTATGCGCAACATCCGTTTTATGAAAAACGTGGACCCGTAAAGGCTTTGGAAACCATCCGGTTTTCAATTTCAACTCATCGAGGCTGCTATGGTGAATGTAATTTTTGTGCCATTGCAGTACATGAAGGGCGCACTGTACTATGGAGAAGCCAGGGGTCGATCATCAAAGAAGCTAAACGTCTGTCTAAGTTGGAAGGTTTTAAGGGATATATTCATGACCTGGGTGGTCCAACAGCCAATATGTATGGCTTTGAGTGTGAAAAAAAGCTCGCTTCAGGCAGCTGCCAGAAGAAACGATGTCTTACACCAGAGATCTGCCGGGAATTGAAGATCGACCATACAGCGAATATCAAATTATTAAAAAACGTTCGAAAAGTTGAAGGGATCAAAAAGGTATTCGTTGCTTCCGGTATCCGCTATGACCTGCTTATTTCAGATAAAGATCATTGCGATGAATACCTGCATGAATTAGTCGACCACCATGTTTCAGGTCAATTAAAGGTGGCACCTGAACATTCCCAAGCGAATGTATTGGAAAAAATGGGGAAACCTGGTATCAACGACCTGCTGTTGTTCAAGGAAAAATTCGATCTTTTTAGTAAGACTGCAGGAAAAAAACAGTTCCTGACATATTACTTGATCGCTGCCCACCCGGGGTGCAATGAGATCGATATGAGAAGGATGAACGATTTTGTTCATAGTAAATTAAAAATTAATCCAGAACAAGTGCAGATATTTACTCCCACCCCTTCCACCTATTCCTCATTAATGTATTTTTCTGAGATGGACCCTTTTACGAAAGAGCCAGTATTTGTGGAGAAAGATCCCAAGCTCAAGCAGAAACAGAAACAAATCATTGTAAAAAACAATGTATGAACTATTTGCTGTTGTTGCCCCCGGTATTGAAAAGATAGCGGCAAGGGAAATTAATGCTCTTGGAATAACTAATCTGCAAATTGAAAACGGTGGAATCTCATTCCAGGGTGAGCTCAAAGAAATTTACAGGTTGAACCTAAACCTGAGAACTGTAAGTCGGATTTTGGTGCGGTTTGGTACCTTTCACGCCTCAGCCTTTTCTGAATTGGAGAAAAAAGCCAGCCGTTTACCATGGGAATTATTTCTTATTCCTGGTCAATCCTTAACAGTTCGGGCAACATGTCATAAATCCCGACTTTATCATTCAGATGGGGTGATTGAACGGGTAGTCTCCGCAATAGAAGACCACTTGGGTTTCAAAATATCCAATAACAATACTCAAAATGCAGAAAGTTCAGACGGGCAACAAATGGTTCTTGTTCGCCTGTTTAACGACAACTGCACCATAAGTATGGATACTTCAGGTGAATTACTTCACCGCAGGGGATACAGGCTTGCCACTACAAAAGCCCCTTTGAGGGAGACACTCGCAGCAGCGATTATTCTTGCATCGGATTGGGAATTTGATAAGCCATTATTGGATCCATTTTGTGGATCCGGTACGATACCAATCGAATCGGCACAAATGGCTATGGGAATTCCTGCAGGAATTAACAGACGATTTTCATTCATGTCCTGGCCAGGTTTTGATGAAAGATCCTGGCTGTTGTTAGTTGAGAATCATAAAATTATCAGTACTTCCAAATTACCGATAATCTTGGCATCTGATCGTGATGCAGGAGCCATAGAAATGGCTCGTGCAAATGCCGAGCGTGCGGGTGTTTTGGATTTTATTCAATTTGAATGTAAAGCAATTTCAGCCATCACTCCTCCTCGTGCGCCCGGTTGGGTTATCACCAACCCACCTTATGGAATTCGTGTGAATTCGAATAAAGATCTTCGCAATTTATATGCACAAGCAGGAAAGGTACTTAAAGCTCAATGCAAAGAATGGAAGGCTTCTTTTCTTGTATCAGATCCAATGCTGGTTTCTCAAACAGGCTTTAAACATGAACCAATTTTGAAATTCAAAAATGGGGGTATCCAGGTAACATTAGAAAGTTGCTTAATTACTTAACTTCCAATGAACAAGCATTCCAATTCCCCTTTTTCGTCCTGTTCAAGTTTAGAAATTTGTGAAAGTGTAAAACCCGATAATTTTTCCAACAGGATTTTATCCATCGTACACAATTCTGGATGTCGCTCAATAATTTTCCAATAAGGACAATTACCGAGTCTAATATGGGGTCCGGATGAACCAGCTTCCCACGAGGCTTGATAATGATATAAATTTAGATGCTCGACACAAAGAAACAATCGCTTTGTACCTGATTCATTCTCGATTCTTTGAGGATAAGCGGACATCAAAGCAGCCATTTTATCCAACTTCGCGATCAGTTCCTCAACGGAAAGACTAGAAGCCCAAATCCGCAGTATCCCATCTGTCAGTTGCGCCAGACCGTCTTCCTTAAAAACTCTACTTAAAGTGTATACAGATTCAGGTCTCCCCCTGCCAAAGTTCCTGTGTAAATCTTTTTTTTCAACCAAACCCTCATCCATCAAGATGGATAAATGATGGCGAATATTGGCAGGTGTCAGATCCAAATACTGGCTGATCTCTGAGACAGTAATAAAACGATGTTTATGTATCTCTCTAAATACTTTTTGTCGGGAAGTAATCTTCATAGTGTTATTTGTAACATTATAATCATGAAACCTAATTATGCAAATATATATTTGCGTAATTAGGTTGACGCAATACAACCCGTCAACTATAATCCGCTCGCTTTGAAATTATCAACGATCATTCTTAGGAGATCATACGATGGATGTAAAGGAAATTAATTCCCCTGGTTACGATATCCCGGACGATCTTGAGAATCAAGTGGCGATCACCACCCTTGATAAGATCTACAATTGGGGTCGCAGTGCCTCGGTCTGGCCACTCATGTTCGCCCTGGCATGCTGTGGTATTGAATATATTTGCGCCCAGGCCAGCCGGTTTGACCTTTCCCGATTTGGCATGGAGGTTACCCGTCCCAGTCCCCGTCAAAGCGACCTGATGCTCGTCTCAGGCACGGTCACCAAGAAAATGATGCCTACCATTGTTCGTTTGTATAACCAGATGCCTGAACCCAAATATGTCATCGCCATGGGTGCATGTGCTTCAGGTGGTGGACCTTTCAAAGAAGGGTATAACGTGGTTTCCGGCATCGATCGGTATATCCCTGTTGATGTTTATATCCCTGGTTGCCCACCTACTCCCCAAGCTTTGTTAAATGGGTTGATCAAATTGCAGGAAAAGATCAGTAAACAATCTTTAAAGACCGTCCGCTGGTACCAGAAAGGGGAAGATCGTGCCTCGATCCCAGTACCAATTCTTGGACCGGATCTTATTGACCCACGGAAAATTACTTTAATTACAAATTCGCAGGTGGAGGAGAAATCATCATGACAACTTCCATCGCGGTAGAAACATTGGATCTATCATCCTTTTTTCCTGGTATTGTTTCCCATGATACTCGTCCAGGATATTCGGGGTGGGTCGTTGACAAACTCCACCTGTTTGAATTTGTCTTAAAATTGCGTGATGAATACGGGTATGACCTATTGTCTTCAGTCACAGGGGTGGATTATTATCCTGACGATAAAATGGAAGTTGTTTATCATTCGTTTAAAACAACCGGCGGACCAGTACTGAACTATAAAGTCCAGGTTCCAAGGCAGGATCCAGTTGAAGTTCCTTCCCTTGTTTCCATTTTCCCTGGAGTGGAACTTCAGGAACGAGAAATCTGGGATCTGTTTGGGATCGTTTTCACCGGTCATCCTGATCTTCGCCGCATCTTAATGTGGGAGGGTTTTTCGGGTCACCCTCTTCGAAAAGATTGGAAAGAGGCATATTTCGAAGAAGAAAGTAAACCATTTAAATCCCGCTGGCCAGAAGGGAAGATAATCCACGCTGAGAATAATAATAAATTTAACGATAATATTTCCTACCCTTCAGGTTTTGATCCAGAAAAATGGGTTCCGGAAGGTGAAGCCGCGTTGTATGGTGCTCTAGCAAAATATGAATATACCAGTTCAGATGGGATCAAGAGCGATAACATAGTCGTTAACTTAGGTCCTCAGCACCCCTCCACCCACGGTGTATTTCGAGTGACGGTGGTCCTGGATGGGGAAAATATCGTCAATCTGAAACCAGTTATGGGTTACCTGCACCGCAACCACGAAAAGATAGGGGAACGTAACACTTTCCTGCAAAACATGCCCTATACCGATCGACTGGATTACCTGTCTTCCTTAAGTAACAATTTTGGATATGCCCTGGCAGTTGAAAAATTAATGAATATTGCCATCCCTGAACGAGCGGATTACATCAGGGTGATCATGGCAGAGTTGACCCGTATATCGAATCACTGCATGGCATTGGGAGCGCTTTTCAATGATCTGGGAACTTTTTTCACTCCTTTGATCTATTTACTCGAAGAACGGGAGCTGATCCTGGACATCTTCGAAGCTGTGACAGGCTCACGCATGATGTGTAATTATTTCCGATTCGGAGGAGTAGCCCGTGATCTCCCCGAAGGAACATACGAAAAGATCAAAGGTCTCGTTTTTGAAAGATTACCCAGAAAGATCGATGAAATTGACCGGTTCATGAGTGAGAATGAGATCATCCGATCTCGGGCAATTGGTCAGGGAATATTGACCCCGGAAGAGGCGATACGGCATTCGGCTACTGGTCCTTTACTGCGAGCCTCCGGGATCCCATATGATATTCGCAGAGCAGATCCCTACAGCGTTTACGAGCGATTCGATTTTGATATCGCTGTCGGACAGCATGGCGATATCTATGACCGCTACCTGGTACGTCTTATTGAAATGCGGCAAAGTGTCCGAATCATCCAACAAGCCATCAAAGGGTTACCTGCAGGTGAAATCCAGACGGGAAAACCTCAATATCAAGTTCGAGTGCCGGCAGGCGAATCGTACGGTAGGGTTGAGAGCCCCAAGGGAGAGCTGGGATTCTATGTGATCTCCACCGGTAAACCCAGTCCCTGGAGATATCATGTCAGAGCGCCATCATTTATTAACCTAACTCCCTATGGGCACATGTGCAAAGGGCAAAAAATTGCCGACATTGTTGCGATATTGGGATCGATCGATATTGTTCTCGGTGAAGTCGACCGTTAGGAGAAGGGTATGTACGGAATTGGTATTCTAAAAGGATTAGGTGTAACGTTCAAACGTTTTTTTGATACATATCTGGATGATATTCGCTGGATGGGGAAAAGATACTACAGTACTGAAGGAATTGCCCATCGATCAAGTAAGGACTCACGTGGTATATTCACAGTTCAATACCCTGAAGAGAAATTACCTGTACCAGAAGAATTTCGTTACATTCCCTTCCTAGTCTATGATATCGGTGAAAATGGGGAGCAAACACTACGGTGCACAAGTTGCGGGATCTGTTCCAAAGTATGTCCTCCCCAATGCATTTGGATCACCCGAACAACAAACCCTGCTACCGGTCGTCCGGTCCCTGATCCTGCAGATTTCTATATCGATGCTGATATCTGTATGAATTGTGGCTTGTGTGCAGAGTATTGTCCTTTTGATGCAATTAAAATGGATCATGCCTACGAATTGGCTTCATTCGGTCGATACGTATTGAATAAGAAGAGCCTTGCAAAACCAGCTTCCTATTATGAAAGCATTCGACCGATTAATTCAACCAAAGAGAATCTGGCAAGATCTGCCAAACTTGCTGCCAGAGTTGCTGCTGGTGAAAAATCCGAATAGTTATTGATTCAATTTATGGAAAATTGTGGACCAGATTTGCTATTCCCGACCAGTGTCATTCCTTTGATAAAAGAATCTCGGGGTGCGATCTGGGAATCACTGGTAAATGATATCATCAGCACAGAACCCGATTCGCTTGAGATAACTGCTTTTACGTTATTGATGGTCCGGATCAATAATTGCATCTTCTGCAATACAGATTCATATCGAGCGATCCATGGTTGTCCTCAATGTGCCCGCCAGGCACTTCATCGATTTAGGGGATCCGATGAAGACCTGGTGGATTTATACGTAAATGCCAAATCTGAAGTTAGTGAATACCTCGCAAAGAAAAATATAGGAGAAAAATAGTGGTAAATAATGAATTAGTCCTGGCTGCGTTATCCAAAGTTCAGGAACCTGAGCTGCACAAAGATCTGGTTACCTTAAACATGATAAAAAACCTTGTGGTGGCAGGAGACACGGTCTCCTTTTCCATTGTATTAACAACACCAGCCTGTCCCTTGAAGAACATGATCGAAAAACAAGCGCGCGTGGCAATTGAAGCAATTCCAGGCGTAAAAAACATTCAAATTAAAATGGATTCCATTGTTCCCAGTGATGGACGCGATCGGGGTCTTTTACAGGTTCCCATTCGAAATGTAATTGCCGTGGCATCTGGAAAAGGAGGCGTCGGTAAGAGCACGATCGCTGCCAATATTTCAATCTCTCTGGCAAATTGTGGGGCAAGGGTAGGACTAATGGATGCAGATATCTATGGTCCAAATATCCCGACCATGATGGGCATAAACCAGATTCCTGCCCCGCGCGAAAATAAATTGGTCCCGGCGGAATCTTATGGCGTTAAGATCATGTCAATGGGTTTTCTAGTAAAACCAGGACAACCTTTGATATGGCGAGGACCTATGCTGGTATCCGCAATTCGCCAATTTATAAGCGATGTAGAATGGGGTGAACTGGATTATCTCATTGTTGACCTCCCACCAGGGACTGGTGATGTTCCTCTCAGTCTGGCACAAGCCCTGCCATTAAGCGGGGTTGTGATTGTAACAATTCCACAGAGTGTATCTTTGGAGGATGCCAGTCGCGGATTGGAAATGTTCAAGACGCTCAATGTCCCAATCCTCGGTGTTGTCGAAAATATGCGAGGTGAAGTCTTTGGTGCTGGTGGGGGTGAAGACATGGCAAGAATTGCCCAAGTTCCTTTCCTGGGTGCCATCCCGATGGAATCAGGCGTTCGAGTTGGAGGTGATACTGGAGTACCCGTGTTAATTTCCAATCCTAAATCTGAAGCAGCAAAATCTCTCCAGAATATCGCGGAGAAAGTTGCCGCAAGGATAAGTATTGTTGCCCATGATCAAAATTCACCGGTAATCCATATCATTTAATCATCCCGGCAAAGGTATAATCCATTTCATGCAGTCGTTAATTGTCGGAGTTCGTTTTCAAGAGATCGGAAAAGTTTATCATTTTGATGCATCTTCCATCGCTGATGTTCAGGTCGGGGACAGGGTTATAGTTGACACTGCCCGAGGCCGCCAACTGGGTGAGATCATTCAGTTTGTCCAAAACCCGGATCCTTCTCACACCAACTCATTGAAACAGGTTGAAAGACGGGCAACTCCTCGTGATCTGGTTTTACGGCAGACCTGGCAACGCAGGGAAACTGAAGCCCTGATCAACTGTCGTGAAAGAGTCGCTCAATTGCATCTTTCAGATTTAAAAGTGATCGTGGCAGAATTTAATTTCGATGGAACACGGTTAAATTATCTGTACAACTGCGAAAATGAGGAAAAAGTCGAACTTAAATCATTGCGTCAGGATATGGGGAAAAAATATTCTGGGACCCAGATCGAAATGCGCCAGATTGGACCAAGAGATGTCGCCAAAGCCCTTGGCGGGATGGGTGCTTGTGGATTGGAGAAGCGCTGTTGCTCGAAATTCCTAACAGAATTCAGTCCAATTTCAATAAAAATGGCAAAGGAACAGGGTATTTCCTTGACACCGGCAGAGATTACCGGGATGTGCGGTCGATTACGTTGCTGTCTTGTTTATGAATATGAAGCATATTTAGAAGCACGTAAAGAATTACCCAAAAAAGGAAAAAGGGTCAATACACCTCAGGGTGAGGGGAAAGTGTTCAATGTTAATCCAATAACCATGACCATTGTTGTGGAATTAATGGAAATTGGAAAACGTGAATATTTGCGCGAGGAAGTTGAACCCTGGGATGAATTGGAAGCCCTTCGTCGAAAATCACAAGAGACCTGTCATAAAACCGATGATGATTGCAGCTGTGAAAAATCAAAAACAGAATTCAAGTGAACATTTAGAAAAAGAGGAATGGGGAACCTGGACATCTCCCAAGAAAATATTAGTCATTCTTGCCCATCCAGATGATCCGGAATTTTTTTGCGGAGCCACCCTTGCCCGATGGGTCAGACAAGGTCATGAAGTCCATTATTTCTTGTTGACTTGTGGTGATAAAGGGTCGGATGATAGTGAAAAATCAGCAGACCAGATTTGTAAGATCCGACATTCCGAACAACAAGCAGCTGCGTCTGTGATCGGTGCCAGATCGGTTCAATTTCTTGATCTACCAGACGGGTATTTATTCCCAACCATTGACTTACGGCGAAGTGTGGTGCGCATTATCAGGCAAATGAAACCGGATATCCTGGTAACATGCGATCCAACCAACCTGTTTCCGAGCGGGTCATACCGACTAAACCACCCCGACCATCGCTATGCCGGTCAGGTTGTGCTGGACGCTGTATTTCCTGCGGCGGGAAATATCCATTTCTTCCCTGAATTGTATAAAGATGAAGGATTGGAACCCCATTCACCTGTTGAAGTGTGGGTGACGTTGACAAGCCATCCTGATATAACCCTGGATGTAACGGATACCTGGGAAATAAAAGTGCGTGCTTTGAGAGAACACAAAAGTCAAATTGGTGAACCAGAAAAATTTTTAGAACGGATCCGAAATTGGAGAACTGATAATAGTTCTGAAGCTAATCCTAGGTACGAAGAAAGATTTCGGTTGATCAAGTGGGGATGATTAATTAGATTTCGATGGGAGAAGGAAATGATAAATTATATCGAAGAAGCACAAAAATTGTTTCCTTATACACAAGCTTTACGCCGGGATTTCCACCAGCATCCTGAACTTGGATTTCGTGAACTACGTTCTTCTGAGATAATCCATCGTGAATTAACTGAAATGGGGTTGGCGGTGAGTTCTGGAGTCGCTGAAACAGGCGTGATCGCTATTTTGGAGGGGAAAAGACCCGGGTCAGTCATCCTGGTTCGAGCTGATATGGATGCATTACCTATTAATGAAGAAACGAATGCCGAATATGCCTCTGAAGTACCCGGCGTGATGCATGCATGTGGACATGACGGTCATATGGCCATATTACTCAGTGTGGCAAAACTTTTATGCGCTCACCAGGCGGAAATTGCAGGTACCATAAAATTTGTTTTTCAACCAGCAGAAGAAGGTCTCGGCGGTGCAGAAAGAATGATCATAGACGGCATGCTGGAGAACCCAAAACCTGAAATTGCCCTAGCTCTTCACCTATGGAACGATCAACCTGTCGGCTGGTTCGGCATTTCTCTCGGTTCGGCAATGGCTGGAGCAGAAATATTTAAGATCAAGATTCAAGGCAAGGGTGGTCATGGAGCGGCACCCCACCTCGCCAACGATCCCGTGTTAGCTTCCGCCCACATCATAACTGCTTTGCAGAGCATAACGTCACGCAATATCCCACCATTAAAGTCCGCAGTGGTGAGCGTATGTACAGTCCATGGTGGTGAGGCTTTTAATGTCATCCCTCAAGAAGTTCAACTTGCCGGGACAATCCGAACTTTTGACCCTGAAGTTCGTGAAAAAGTGCTTGAACGATTTGATGTAATAGTTTATGGCATGGCAGAAACAATGGGATGTAAAGCAGAAATTGAAATCAATAGATTAACACCTGCAGTGATCAACCAAACCAATCTATCAAGAAGAATTCAATCAGTTGCTCATGGTCTATTTCCGAGTGCAACAATCGATGATGGCAATTATGTGACCATGGGATCCGAAGATATGGCGTTTGTTTTGGAACAGATCCCCGGTTGTTTTTTCTTTATCGGCTCAGCAAATAAGGATAAGAACCTGGATGCCAGTCATCATCATCCGCGATTTGACTTTGACGAACAGGTTTTGTGGCAGGCGGTTTCCATCCTGGCAGCTTCGACCATAGATCTACTCAGTTCCCCATTGATTTAATTCACGATTTTTCCTTGGAGGAACCTAGATTATGATTATTCTGTTATAATATATTAATCTGATTAATCGGATGAAATATGACCCTTCAACCCAACTCCTCTGAGTTCTTATCTGTTTTTATCAATTACCTGGCAATTCACGATCAAGCTGGTTCTCAAAGCCTGCCTCCTCTTAATGAACTCAGTAAAACTTTAAATATCAGTGTTGCCACACTCCGGGAACAGCTCGAAGTCGCCAGGGTCCTTGGCTTGGTCGATGTGCGTCCAAGAAAAGGGATCCGAAAACTTCCCTATAAATTTACACCTGCTGTTCGCTTAAGTCTTGCTTACTCACTTGCTTGCGATCATGCTTCTTTTGAGGATTTCGCTGATCTGCGCAAGCATATTGAAGAGGCATATTGGCATGAAGCTGTTGGGAAATTAACAACTGAAGATCTTTCATTTTTAAAGTCTTTGGTCAATAAAGCCTGGACAAAATTGAATGGAAAACCTGTTCAGATTCCTCATAATGAACACCGGCAGTTACATATCACTATTTATAAGAAACTGGATAACGAATTTGTGAATGGACTTTTGGAAGCATATTGGGATGCCTACGAAACCATTGGTCTGAATGTCTATGCCGATCTATCATACCTGCAAAAAGTCTGGCAATTTCACCATGAGATGGTGGACGCAATTGTTACCAAAGATTTCGATCTTGGGTATCAAAAATTGATCGAACATGCAGATCTGATCAATCAGCGACCACTGATCAAATATTACCAACCTGAATAAAAACCCAACAACCTTCAATCAGGAGTTTTTATGTCCGAAGAAAACAAGATCATCAATGACTTCTCCATAACTATAGCAACTGTCAATGGATCAGGAAGTCAGACTGCTAACACAACTTTATTACGGGCATTATTCAAGATGGGTATCCCGGTTTCAGGAAAAAATCTATTCCCGTCAAATATTCAAGGATTACCCACCTGGTACACCATCCGTGTAAATAAGGATGGGTTTACAGCGCGCACAGATGAGCAGGAAATTGTTGTCTGCATGAATCCAGCGTCTTTTGCCAAGGATTTAAAGAATGTCCTTTCGGGTGGAGCTTTTTTCTACGCAGACCACATAAAAATTCCCATTGACAGAACTGATATCTCAATCTATCCCATACCGATCAGAGAAATTGTAAAAACAGCAGATGTATCACCCAGCTTAAGGGACTATATCGCAAACATGATCTATGTTGGAGTACTGGCAAATGTTCTTAACATAGATATTGCCAAAATTGAGTCCGCTCTGAATTTTCATTTCAAAGGGAAACCCAAACCGATAGAATCAAATATCCTTATGGTTAAAGCCGGATCAGATTGGGCATTAAAGAATCTTACAAAATCTGATCCTTTCCTAGTGGAACCCATGGATGAAACCAAAGGATTGATCATGGCGGATGGGAATACCGCAGCTGCCCTTGGGTCAATCTATGGTGGTTTGCAATTTGCCGCCTGGTATCCCATCACACCGGCATCCAGCCTGGCAGAATCATTGAATGAGTATTTGCCACAGCTACGAAAAACTATTGATGGAAAACAAACCTATGCAGTCGTCCAAGCAGAAGATGAGCTTGCGGCTATTGGAATGGCAGTTGGTGCAGGGTGGGCAGGTTTACGATCCATGACTTCCACTTCTGGTCCCGGATTGAGTTTAATGACTGAATACGCGGGAATGGCGTATTTTGCTGAAGTTCCGATCGTTATATGGGATATCCAACGCATCGGTCCGAGTACTGGACTGCCAACGCGAACCGCTCAAGGAGATCTCACTTTCACTTTCTTTATGGGTCATGGTGACACTCAACACGTGATTTTATTGCCTGGAACTGTCTCAGAATGTTTTGATTTCGGTGTGATTGCCTTTGACCTGGCAGAACGCCTGCAAACCCCAGTCTTTGTTCTTAGTGACCTTGACCTTGGAATGAACCAATGGATGACGCCGGAATTTAAATATCCGGAAAAGTCAATTGATCGCGGCAAGGTGCTTTGGGAGACCGATCTGGATAAAAATCTTGGTAATTGGGGGCGATATCGTGATATCGATGGTGACGGAATTGCGTACCGAACCATACCAGGAAATCTTCATCCCAAATCTGGTTATTTCGCACGAGGTACCGGACATGATGAGGATGCCCACTATAGTGAAGATTCACAAGTATGGGAACATAACATGAGCCGGTTGAGAAGGAAATACCAAACCGCCCGGACATTAGTGCCCAAACCTATTATTGATTCTTCTGGAAAAACCGATCTGGGGATCATCACATTTGGTTCAAATGAATCTGCTGTCCACGAAGTACGAACGATCCTCAAGAATGCCGGAGTAGAAAGTGATTATCTCCGATTGCGAGCCTTGCCAATTTCCAATGAAGTAATCGATTTTGTAGACTCACATGACCGAGTTTATGTGGTTGAGACAAACCATGATGGACAATTAAAACAAATCCTTACCATGGAAATGCCTGAAGTAGCATCCAAATTCCGGTCGATCAGTTTTAATAACGGACTGCCATTAACTCCAAAATGGATAAAAGATGCCATTCAAGCAATGGAGGCAAAATAATATGACTACGCCTATGACCGGTACCAATCAGATAGGATTGCAGAAAAATGATTACAAGGGACTTCCCTCGACATTGTGTCAGGGTTGCGGACATAACTCAATAGCCAATCAGATCATTTCTGCTTGTTATGAGCTCAATATTCTCCCAGAAAAGCTCATGAAATTCAGCGGCATCGGCTGTTCGAGCAAAAGCCCGGCATATTTCCTGGATAGATCATTTGGATTCAACAGTCTGCATGGGCGCATGGCGCCTCTCGCAACAGGAGCAATCTTTGCGGATAAAAATCTAAAAGCTTTAGGTATTTCTGGTGATGGCGATACCGCCTCCATAGGTATGAGTGGATTCAAACATATGGTTCGCCGCAATACTCCCATGGTATATATCGTAGAAAACAATGGAGTCTATGGGTTAACCAAAGGGCAATTTTCTGCAACTGCTGAAGTGGGATTAAATCTTAAACACCAAGGGACTAATCCTTACATGCCAGTGGATATTTGCATGGAAGCCATCACCTCCAATGCAACTTTTGTTGGGCGTTCTTTTGCAGGGGATCCAAAACAAGTGAAGGAATTGATTAAAGCTGCTCTAAATCATAATGGAGTCGCCATTCTGGATATTGTCAGCCCATGCGTGACGTTCAATAATCAGGAAAATGCTTTTCACTCGTATACATGGGGAAAAGATCATGAGGCACCTTTACACGAAATATCATTCGTCCCCAAACTAGATGAGATCATTCTTGAAGATGATTTCATGCCTGGAGCAGTAAAGGAAGTCAAAATGCACGATGGATCAACCATCGTGCTGAAGAAATTGGACAAAGATTACGATCCAACCGATAGATGGCAAGCTCTTCATATTCTTGAAGAAGCTCAACGGAATAATTGGCTTGTAACTGGATTGATCTTCATCGATACTGACAATCCCTCGCTTGTGGATCTGTATAACCTGGTTGAAACCCCTCTTAACCGATTAACAGAGACAGAATTGAGACCAGCCCGGGAAACACTCGATCACATCAATGCAACCATGTTGTAATAACAAAAAGTAAATTTTAGAAGCATCTCAACTTTATTGAAGATGCTACTATTTTTATCCCTTTTTCCTGGGCGTGTTAGATATGAATATCCATCGGATGTCATGCATCTTAACTAATCATGGATTATATATAATTTAATTCTTTTGCCTGCTTTTCCAGATCAGATCTAAAATCCGGATGAGCGATATTGATCAACGAAATTGCTCTTTGCCTGATTGATTTTCCATACAGGTCAGCAATCCCAAATTCAGTGACAATATAACGAACGTGATTTCGGGACGTCACAACACCTGCGCCTTGTTTTAACATCGCAGCAATACGGCTTATCCGAGTTCCGTCCCGCATCATTGTCTCACTTGGAAGCGCAATTACTGGTACCCCATCCTTGGATCGAGAAGCGCCATATATAAAATCCACCTGTCCCCCCACTCCACTATATAGTTTAGGTCCAATACTATCTGCGCAGACCTGACCAGTCAGGTCAACCTCGATGGCTGAATTGATCGCCACCATTCTTTCATTCTGGGCAATGACAAACGGATCATTGACATATTCAGTTCGGTGGAGCTCGATTAGTGGATTATCATCCACCCAATGGTATAACTTAGTCGTTCCTAATATGAAGCCTGAAACGATCTTTCCGGGATGAAGTGTCTTGCGACTGTTTGTGATCACGCCGGCATCTACCAGCCCCATGACACCGTCTGAAAAGAGTTCAGAGTGAACACCAAGATCCTTTTTGTTATACAAATACTTTAAGACAGCATCAGGGATTGCTCCAATGCCCATTTGAATGGTTGCTCCATCCGGGATCATTTCAGCTATAAATCCTGCAATTCTTTCGATCACATTAGATGGTTCTTCTGCGCTCATTGGTAATTCGGGAATGGGGTAATTCACTGGGATGATATGGTTGAGCCGGCTGACATGAATAAACGAATCTCCAAGAGTTCGCGGCATTTGTTCGTTCACTTCGGCAATAAGAATCCTGGCTGATTCCGCCGGAGATTTCGTCAACCCCACTTCAACACCAAGACTGCAAAAACCATGCTCGTCAGGGGGTGAAACATGGATCAAGGCCACGTCGATCGGTAAAATGCCTCTTTTAAAAAGCAATGGGAATTCTGATAACATCACTGGAGTAAAATCTGCCCTTCCTTCATGAACAGCTTTCCTAATATTCGCGCTGATAAAAAAGGTGTTTACTTTAAGGTGACCCTCCATTTCCTTTGAGACATAATCAGCTGGTCCAATCGTGAGAGCCTGGCAAATCTCAACGTTTTTAAGATAGGGGGCATATTCAACCAATGCCGCAAGAGTTTTCTGAGGAACGGACACATTTCCAGTCATAAAGACTCGATCCCCAGAATTGATCGCCTTGACAGCTTCGGTTGGACTGGTCACTCTGGAATGATATTGACTATTCCAATCCATGGATACCTCCACTGCCCGTCAGGCGCTTCAAATTTCGAAGTTCTCCATTGTGTGTATTTACCGCAGCAGCTATTGCCTTATTATTCGCAATTGATTTTTCTATTCCATCCCTTGCCAACTCGAGCAAGAAAGGCATAACTGCATTGACATACGCGTATGTGGCAGTTCGGGCAATTACTCCTGGAATATTTGGAACACAAAAATGAGTGACACCTTCATCGATAAAGGTGGGATTTTCATGTGTGGTCGGTCTCGATGTTTCAAAACACCCCCCCATGTCAATGCTCACATCAATGATAACCGACCTGGGTTTCATTTTTCTCACGATACTGCGCGGCACGACAAGTGGCGACCTCTCACCGGGGATCAAAACAGCACCAACGACAACATCCGCAAAACTGCAAACGCGTTCAATGTTTCTTTCTGTGGCGATCATCGTGACGACAGATGGAAATCGATCATACAGTTTCCGCAGGGCATCAATATTCTTATCCAATATGGTTACATGGGCACCTAAACCCAAAAATGATTTGGATGCATTAGTCCCAACAACTCCTGCTCCTATAATGGCAATCTCTGCAGGAGGAACACCAGGAACTCCGCTTAGAAGGATCCCTTTCCCGCCTAAATTACTTTGAAGGCATCTTGCAGCAATTTGAGCCGTCATCAATCCACAGACTTCGCTAAAAGGTCTCAAAACCGGTAAAGACCCATCCGCAAGTTGGATCTGCTCAAATGCAATCGATGTGATCTTATTATTCAGCAAAATATCGATCTTGTCCTGTCTCGAGGATGCCAGAAGCAGATATCCGGCTATTGCAGAACCAGGGCGTAACCACTCCAGTTCCTCCTGAATCGGTCGTTGAACTTTAACAAGCAGATCTGACCGTCCGAAAACTTCATCCATCAAATAGACAGTTCGAGCTCCTGCTTTTTCATAATCCAGATCGCTGAAACCAGCACCCACACCGGCATCATGTTCCACGAAACAGGAATGGCCAGACTGACATAAAATTTCCACTCCTGCTGGTGAAAGACCAACCCGGTATTCAAAAGGACGTCGTTCCCTGGGTATACCTATGTTCATTTCATTACTCCATTAGTCAGGAAAACCATATATGATCATTTGTATTTTCAAAGTTGAGTTAACACCTTCCGAATGCGAGGTAAAGCCCAATCAATTGTTTCTTTATCGATAACAAGCGGAGGAGCAAAGCGAATGACATGTTCGTGAGTTTCCTTGGCAAGGATCCCATCTTGTTGTAAAGATTCACAGAAACGACGCGCCCCACCTGCAGATGGTTTTAGCACGACTCCGATGAATAATCCTTTCCCTCTGACTGCAGATATGTGCGGACTGGATATTTCAGTCAATTGGTCCATAAAATATTCGCCAAGAATCGCCGAGTTCTGGATCATTTTTTCCTCTACCAGGACTTTTATGGCAGCGCGAGCAACTGCAGCCGCCAAAGGATTTCCTCCAAAGGTTGAACCATGTTCTCCGGGTGTAAATAATCTCAGAATGGACCGATCTGCGATAACTGCAGAAACAGGATAAAAACCACCTGCGAGAGCTTTCCCAATTATCGTAATATCTGGACGCACATTTTCATGTTGACAGGCGAACAATTTGCCCGTCCGTCCCAACCCGGTTTGGATCTCATCGGCAATTAGTAAAACATTATTCGCCCTGCACAAGTCTGCAACTTTTCGCAGAAAGCCGGTTGGAGGTACTATTACCCCGGCTTCTCCCTGGATCGGTTCCAACAACACTGCTGCCGTGTTCGGACCGATCAATCTGGAAATTGCCTGATCATCTCCAAATGGAGCGGATAAAAAACCCGGTGTAAATGGGCCAAAATCATCGCGATATAAAGGTTCGCTGGAAAAGGAGATGGTCGAGATGGTTCTTCCATGGAAATTCCCAGTGCAAGTGATTATTTCAGCTTTATGTCGTGGAATCCCCTTGACCTGATATGCCCATTTTCTGGCCAGTTTTATGGCAGTCTCCACTGCTTCAGCTCCGCTATTCATTGGGAGTGACATTTCATAACCGGTCAGTTCGGATAACTCTTTATAGAACAAAGGTAACTGATCATTTCTGAATGCACGGGAAGTCAGTGTAATTTTTTTGGCTTGTTCCTGCAATGCAAAAAGGATCTTGGGATGTACATGCCCCTGGTTAACTGCGGAATAAGCGCTCAGGCAGTCCAGGTATTTATTTCCCTCCACATCAAAAACCCAAACACCTTCACCACGCTCGATCACTACATCCAATGGATGGTAATTGTGAGCTCCATATTTATCTTCGAGATTAATATAATCAGATGGTTCCATTTAATTCATCCTTTATATCTAGGCAACGTTTAGTAATCGAGCCAGAATAGCTTTTTGGGCATGCAAACGATTGTGCGCCTGGGCGAAAATCACAGAATGAGGACCATCTGCTACATCATCAGTTAATTCATGATTGCGGTGAGCCGGTAAACAATGCATGACGATTACATCCTTATCCGCTTTTTCCACAAGACTCGAATTCACCTGGTAAGGAGGGAATATTTTCTCCCGCCTGGCTAGCTCTTTCTCCTGTCCCATACTCGTCCAGGTATCTGTATAGATAACTTGAGCACCTTTTACCGCTTCATTAGGATCCCTGAGAAACGATAGACTTCCATGTGTCTCTAATACGATCTTCTTTGCAATCTCTACAGGTTTCGGATCGATGTCAAAACCCTCAGGATTTGCAATTGTGAAATTTACCCCAAGTAATGCACAGACATGCATTAATGAAACAGCCACGTTATTTCCATCACCAACATAAGTCACATTTATGCCTTTTAAATTCCCAAATTTTTCCTGGATCGTAAGAGCGTCTGCCATTCCCTGACAGGGGTGATTGTAATCACTGAGACCATTAATGACAGGAATGCTCGACCATCGTGCCAGTTCTTGAATATGCTCATGTTCAAAAACTCTAGCCATAAGTATGGATACATAGCCCGAGAGCACCCTGGCAATATCAGCTATGGATTCCCGTTTCCCCAATCCTATTTCATTTGGCGACAAGTAAAGGGCATCACCAGCCAAATGACGCATTGCCATATCAAACGATACCCTTGTCCTTAAGCTTGGTTTTTGAAATATCATGCCAAGGACTTTCCCCTTGAATAACGGTTGATTCCCCCCGGAAGCAAATTCCTTTTTCAAGGAAACAGCCAGGTCTAATAAATCCTGGATCTCCTGCGAGGAAAAGTCCGAAATCGCTAAAAAGTCTTTCATAATTACTCCTGTATATTCAAGTATCTTGCTGGTATCCTGCCCCGTCCAGTGCAAAATGGTTGCATATTAAGTGAATTTCATCACATGATTCAATTAATGAATTTTCGTCCAATAGCGGAACAAGCCATCGGCACCCATCCAGGTTGGATTAGCTATTTCGTAAATTCTCAATGCTTCTTCTTCAACACCCGATCTCTTGCCAAGATCGTTTATGAAATTCACATAGCTTTCGCGTAAAGTTTCTATCTTTGTATTGTCATTAATTGTATCATTCATCCATTTTTCATTCGCAGCCAGCATCTGTCTGGCAATAAGGAGATGCGCATCAGCATCATTAAAAATCCCAAAATGGGTCGGGGCAATATATTTAAATCCTATTTTTCCCAAACGGATCAGGCTCTGCTTCCATTTTTCAATATTTAATTCTGGGGGAACCAATGGCAGACGAATGTACTCAAAACCTGGCATGCGCACTCCACCCACATCACCAGTGAAACAAGTATCTTCAAAAAGCCAAGAAATATGATGCTCGGCATGACCTGGAGTATAGATGGCAGTGAACGCCAGATCACCTATCTTAACCTGTTCGAAGTCGGATATCGAGAAGACTTTATCTTCCGGAACAGGGATGGTTTGTCCCCATAAATAATCCATTTTATCTCCATAAATTCGTTTTGCACTTGAAAGCAATTTCCCGGGATTTTTCAAGTGGGTTTCACCGATTGGATGGACGAAAATCTGTGCTCCCAGGTTGGCAAACCATCCAGCTGCACCAGCGTGGTCAAGATGAATATGAGTGATCAGCACCTGAGAAATATCTTCTGGCTTATATCCATGGTTACCAATTTGTAAAATTAATTCCTGAATTGTTGACATGGGTCCCGATTCCACAAGGACTGCTTTATCACCATTGGGGATCAAATAAGCTGCGATCGCCTTCTCCCTGTGCAGAAAATTCAGGTCTAGCGGAATTATAGAATGCACACGATTCTCCCATTTAATTTTTTTTTGGTGATTCTTCAAGAACAATTAACCCGATCTTTTACATGGCTACGCGCATCATGCTAAACTGGTTTCCAAGGTTTTCACCACATTGTATCTTGAGCACTGGCACATCCCGTCTTTCAAATTCAGGTATCAAATCTTTGCTGTCCACCGGTCCACCAATTAATTCTGAACTTATGAGTAGAATAATTGGATGCATCTTTCTCCAAGTCAGTTCTTCAACCGACATGAGAATATTCGCAAGAGAAGGTGTGACCAGGATAACGCCGCTACCCATTGGTAAATATTTCGCCTGCATCTTCACGCAACCAGTAATTGGCAGTTCACCATCGGGTTTAAGGAAAGCCAGAGTTTCTAGGACCTTTCCAAGTTGTCTCTCGCCGCGTTCTGCTGGGATCAAATTAGTCTGCGCGCCTGAATTAACAAAACCAACCTTTTTCCTCTGTTTTAAGAAGTATTTTACAAGAGACGCAGTTGCGCTGATGGAATATTCATAGGTATCATCAGGGATCTTTACCTTGGAAAGCTTGTAGCGAATAAAGTCGTCCTGGTTTATCTCTTCCTCGTCAGCTTGATTGGAGAAATGGGCTTTCTTTTGGGAATCCAGAAAAAACCAGATTTCTGCTTCCGGGTCCTGTTCAAAGACTTTGACCATGAACTGGTTATGTTTTGCAGTTGAGGACCAATGAATTCGTTTCATAGGATCACCAGGGATGTATTCGCGAACTCCGGTCACATGAGGCGTCACATCCATTGTTTTTTGATGAATTTCCCTGCCACCAGGCAACAACCCCTTCACAGTTAAATAATAAGGAATATCAACTGTCATTGGCAATGCGATCAAAGACGCTTCAGGTTGGATAATTCGGGAGGATCTAAATAGGCCAAATGGATCACCTGAGGAAATCATTGTCGGACCTAAATAATACTTTCCTCGCTTGGTTATGCGGGTTCGGGCAGTATAAGACCGTTGGCGGTGTCCGTCAATTCCTGTTAATAAACGGGAGCCACTATTTTGTGGAATTGTTGAATTATCCTGAATTTCCACCCAAAAACAAGCCCAGCGCGATAAATTTACTATATCAAATCGCTCATCAAAGACCTTTCCTACACTGGTGCGGAAGCTTCGGGTACTCCGGGTCAATTGGATCCCACGAATTGCGAAAAAACTCCATATGAATGATGTAAGGATCAGGAAAAATAATATAAGGAACAATCGTATATAGATCACCAGACCTGTAGTCGCCCACCCAAAGAGGAAAACCCCCATGGAAAAGAACAATAACAGAAGCGATCTATTTATATTCATCATTCTGATGATTCAGGACCTTTAAAAACCCCACCAGGAACAGGAACTTGATCCAGGATCTCTTCAATAATCTTTGACGAACTCAATTCCCTCAAACGTGCAGCAGGACTGACGATCACCCTATGTGAGAGAACAGGCATTGCGAGATTTTTAATATCGTCAGGTAAAACATAATCTCGATTTTTCATAAATGCCATTGCCTGACCTGTCCTATACAATGCCAAACTGCCTCTTGGGCTGGCTCCAAGATAAAGATCATCATTCTGCCTGGTTTGTGAAATCAGATCGATAATATATTTCTTTACTGGAGCTGAGACAAATATCTTTTTAACCCGTTCAATATCCCTTGTAAGCTCATCTTCGTTGACCACTGGATAAAGAAAATCAATCGGGTGCCGTAATTGCTGCATTTCCAATATGCTGATCTCGTCCGAATAATTAGGGTAACCCAATCGTACACGTAATAGAAATCGATCAAGTTGAGCTTCCGGTAAAGGAAAGGTTCCCTCATATTCGATGGGATTTTGCGTAGCTGCCACCAGAAATGGTTTTGGCAATATATGAGTAATTCCATCGACCGTAACCTGCCTTTCTTCCATGGCTTCCAATAAAGCAGCCTGTGTTTTGGGTGTCGCCCGATTGATCTCATCCACCAGTATGATCTGAGCAAAAATCGGTCCCGGACGAAATTCAAACTCACGCGTCGCCTGGTTGAAAATGGAGACACCAGTTATATCACTGGGTAGCATATCTGGTGTGAACTGCAAACGACTGAAGGTACATCCTAAAGATCGCGCCAGGCTTCGAGCTAAAACAGTTTTTCCTACTCCTGGTACATCTTCAATCAATATGTGACCCTGGCATAAAAGACCGATGATCATCATTTCTACAATATGACGTTTCCCAACGATCACTCTTTCCATGTTTTCAATAAGTTGGCTGGTTATGGGTTGATCTTCATCCATCACGATTTCATCCTTTTTGATCAATTATGCTCTCGTTCTTTGTTTCAAACCTGACCCAGTCAGGATCAATATAATTGGATCCTCCAGATCTTCGACACACTGCCCCAAGGCACTCCAGACAACAGCTGAGGTTGGTTCTATGTGAAATCCTCTGTCAGCAAGTTCATTTAATCCAATCAAAATATCTTCTTCGTCGACTGCAATGAATTTCCCGTTTGAAGACCTGACTGCTGACAAAATTGAATCTCCGCGTATCGGATGCCAAATCCGAATGCCTTCAGCCAGTGTGGGCTGGTCCGTTGCAAAGCTCAGACCCACCATCCCACCATTATATATGGACCAAAGTGGAGCACAATTACGTACCTGGACTCCCACAAGAACAGGGATCTTTTCCAATAGACCTACTGCACGGAGTGCTTCGAAGCCATGAAATAAGCCCAGCAACAATCCACCCTGCCCTACCGGGACAATAACTGCCCCAGGAGATCTCTTTCCAAGTTGAAAGAATATTTCATAGGCAATGGTTGCATAACCCGGTAGGTTGATCGGAAGATAAGCATGACTGGCATATGCTTTTCCACTGTCTGCAATTTGCTTAGTAATCTCACTGACCTCTGAACGTGAACCATGAATCGGTGAAAACTTGGCTCCATAAGCTTCAATTTGCTTTTGCTTGATCCCTGATAATTGGGCAGGTGCAAAGACGTTTAATTGAATACCTGCCCTGGCAGTATAGGCTGCCAGTGACGCCCCTGCATTCCCGGATGAATCCTCGATACATTCTTTAACTCCGCGGGAGATTAGGAAGGACGAAATTAAACTTGAACCTCTGTCTTTAAAAGAACCTGTCGGGTTTAGAGATTCACACTTCAAGGCGACTACCTGTCCGAAAGCTTCGGTCCAAAGAAGAGGGGTGTTCCCTTCACCAAGCGAAATATTCTCCATGTCATTTTCGAACATGAATGTGTGTCGGTACCTCCAGATCCCTGGTTGGTCTTCTTCCAACTGGTGAGCATCAAATTTTAATGGATATTCGAAGTCAAATATTCCCCCACACTTTTCACAGCGATATGGAGTCCCAACATCCGGATATGGCTTGCCACAATTCGTACATTTCACTTTATTGGTGATCATTTGATGTCATTGGGTCGCGGAATGTACTTACCTTCGATCCATGTTTCCCCATTTGAACTCGACTCTTTTTTCCAAATTGGTACTATTTCTTTCAAACGATCAATTCCATACTTGGCAGCCTCAAACACACCCGTATTCCTGTGTGCAGCTGAACAAGCAATGGTTACTGTCGGTGTACCAGGTTTCAAGATTCCGATGCGCTGAATGATCGCGATGGACTCGACATCAGGCCACCTTATTCGGATCTCCTCAGCCACCTGGCACATCTTTTTTTCAGCCATTGGTCGATAAGCTTCGTATTCCAGTTGGGTCGTTTCAAAAGGGACATCCATATTCGTGAGCTGTCTCACGATTCCATTGAACATTACCACAGCACCGGTCGAATTGGTCGTTAATTTTCCGATCAAATCATCTAGAAGGATCTCATCCTCAACTATTTTGCATATGGTCAACCCACCCATGGTCAACCTCCTGAAACGGGTGGAAAAAGGGCTATTTCAGCATTTGCTACTATGACAGTTTCGTTAAAGGCAAATTCATGATTCATGGCAACAATAACTGAATTCATAATACTTTGAAGAGAGGGGTAATCCAAAACCAATAAGTCCTTTAAACCCGAAATCATCAAATCGGTGGGGATTGTTTTAACAATCTTACGCTCCCCGGTGAGATCCCTCAGGGTTGCGAAAAATAAGACCGAGATCTGATTCATTCCAGATCCTGACAACCGACTGATGGAGTTTGTGTGGTCACAACATCACCAGACAGCCCGCCGTGCTTTTCAACCAGGCGAATATTTTGGATCTTCATTGTCTTCTCAACGGCTTTTGCCATATCATATACAGTCAATGCAGAAATGGCTACAGCAGTCAATGCCTCCATTTCAACTCCTGTCTTTCCGGTTGTTCGAGCGATGGCAGTGATCTGCACTCCTGGAAGATTCTCGATCAACTCCAGATCGACATCAATATTTGTCAACGCAATGGGATGACAAAGTGGAATGAGTTCAGAGGTCTTTTTTGCAGCCATTATGCCGGCAATTTGAGCAACAGTGATCACATCACCTTTTTTTAGCGCGCCAGCTTGAATTAACTTTAATGTTTCAGGCAACATCACAATTTCACCCCTGGCTACAGCTACGCGCAATGTATCAGGTTTTTCACCGACATCCACCATCCGAGCCTTACCAGTATCATCTAAATGGGTTAATTTTTTCTTATTCATAACCAGATTATACCCTTCATGGCATCCGGGATCCAAAAAAGGTGAAATTATTCTGAGGGAAATTATGAGGAATTCTTATTATTCAGTCTGATTTTCTCAATTTATAAATTATTGGGTTGTCATTGAATGTTATAATCCTACTGTTGTGGATCAAATAATCAGCCCTCATCGAAAAAATAACTATAACGTAACCGTTCCTGTTTTTGAAGGACCCCTAGACTTGCTCCTTCAATTGATCGAGCATGCGGAATTGGATATTACTTCAGTATCCCTGGCGATGGTCACCGACCAGTTTTTGGAGCATATCCATCAACTGACAGACGTAGCAGCGGAAGAAATCTCCGAATTCCTTGTGATCGCAGCGAAATTGATCCAAATAAAATCTGAAGCATTATTACCCAGACTCCCCGAACGGGAGAAGGACGCCGATGATCCGGGACTTTCGCTGATCCACCAATTATTAATATATAAACAATTTAAGGGTATCTCTTACTGGTTACAAGATCGGGAAAACAAAGGTTTACGATCTTTCTTAAGAGTTGCCCCACCTCCAAAGACCGAAGAACGATTGGATCTGAGTAATATTACACTGAATAATCTCATCCAGGCAGCTGAGGAGATCCTGCAAGAAGAACAAGAAAAACTCGGTCTGGATTCAGTCATTAAAGCCCCCAAGATCACGATCAGGGAAAAAATTGCATTATTTTCCCGCTATTTGAAGAAGGATGAAATCTCATCCTTTAATGGTGTCATTGATAAATCAGCTACCCGACTTGAAATTGTTGTGACTTTTCTGGCATTATTGGAGTTGATCAAAAGATACCATGTTGCCGCTTACCAGGATTCCCTTTTCAGTGACATAAAAATAAGACCATTAATTGAATTTGACGAAAATATGGAATTCGAGATGGAATTCGGGGAATAACATTAATTTGTAATATGGTCTATACACCAAGAAAATTAAGCAACAATTCATTAAATTGAAGGGGATATTCCACACTGATTGCGTGTCCGGCATCATTTATTATAGCCTGCCTGGCACCCGGTAACCATCCTGCCATTTGAGACTGATGAACAGGTGGTACAGTGGTATCCTTCCCACCTGTGATAACAAGCGTGGGCACACTGATTTCATGCAAGCGCTTCTTGGAATTAAACAATCCCAAGGATCTCATGGCAGCCCGGTATGCCCGGGAATCTGCCCTGGAGATTTGGGAGATCATTTCCTTTCTCAAGATAATCTGTTCTTCAAGGGGAAAGATGCGTTTGGCAACGACCTCAGCTTGGACGTGGATTCCAAGGGTATGAACAAGCAAGAAACGCTGCAAAAAATATCCCCACCCCTTTAGAGTCGTTGGTCTAAGAACTGAGAATGTATTTACAAGAACCAGCTTGGAAACATTGCCCGGGTGATCCAAAGCAATTTGTTGAGCAATCACCCCACCCATGGATATACCCACAATATCTGCTGGAATTATTTTTACTTCCTGCATAAATTCGGATAGATCATTTGCAATCCGTTCAATACTCCATCTCTTATTTCCAATCGGTGAATTTCCAAATCCCGGAACATCGACTGCGATCGGACGGAAACCAACCTCGATCAGAGCTTGGAGTTGCATTACCCATGAAGAACCATCTACTCCCAAACCATGGATTAATAAAACCGGCTTAAAATTCTCTTTAGCGGGGTCTAAATAATGGATCTTTTCCATGGTCACTCCTTTAGAAAACTCCCGCAAATTGTCGGGAGTTTTTTATCGCTCTTGTAAATATTATCTTTATACCTAATGGAATCGTTTTTTTGTTTTCAGGAATTATTCCGACCCCAAATTATACCTTCTATTCTTAGCCATAGTCTTCTTATGAAGGATCGCATGCGTGCTATGAAGCGATAATAAGACGGTCGAATCTTTTGTTCCTTCTCCAAAACTCCAGACCATTGTGCGGTTAATGCACCCCAAGTCAATCCAGCACCAAATCCGACCATGACAAGATTATCACCTTTCTGCAGGCGTCCATCCTCAGCTGCTTCACAAATCGCGAGTGGGATTGAGGCTGTTGAAGTATTACCATAATGCTCAAGGTTTATCACAAATTTCTCCAGAGGCAGTTTCAGACCACGGGCTGCAGCCTCAATTATCCTAAAATTTGCCTGGTGTGGAATGATCCATTGCACATCCTCCAATGTGATCCCGGACGATGCCAACACTTCATGGGTGGCTTGAGCCATAACACGTGTCGCAAATCGGAAAACTTCCCGACCATCCATGTGAATATAATGCATCCCCGCTCGAATTGTCTCCTCGCTGGCAGGATTTTTACTCCCACCTGCCTGAATAGACAATAGATCTGCCCCGGATCCATCGGAATGCATGACTGCAGAAAGGACACCACCTGGATCTTCTCTGGCTTGCAGAACCAATGCCCCAGCCCCATCCCCGAAAAGTATACAAGTATTTCGATCAGACCAATCTACAAATTGGGAGAGAGTTTCGGCACCAATGACAAGAACATTTTTCAGGCTCCCACTTTTGATGGCTTGAGCAGCCATATTCAAAGCATAAATAAAACCTGAACAGGCAGCTGAAAGATCAAATGCTCCAGCTTTAGTCGCACCAAGTCGGTCCTGAACCAGACAGGCGGTTGCAGGAAAGAGATATTCAGGGGTTGAGGTTGAACATATGATCAAGTCAATGTCAACAGGTTTGAGTTTTGCGATGGATAATGCCTTCCAGGCAGCAGCCACCGCCAACGTGGAAGTGGTCTGCCCTTTTTCGGCAATATGCCTTTCCCGGATCCCGGTCATCTCCACTATCCATTGATCACTGGTGTCAAGGATCTTTTCCAAATCAAAATTTGTAACGATATGGTCGGGGACTGCCATTCCCCAACCAGTTATATGCGCAAAAGGCATGGATTCACCTCAATTTTCCAACAATGTTTTGTTTTTCCCCATTGCATCAGGTATTTATTTTTCTTAAAATAATGGTTGCATTATGTCCACCAAAGCCAAAGGAATTAGACATTACATAATTAATATCCGCTTTTCGGAGATGGTTGGGAACATAATCGAGATCACATTCCGGATCAGGGGTCTCATAATTAATTGTTGGAGGAATCAAACCTTCCTGAATGGCTTTAACAGAGATCGCAGCCTCCAAAGCACCAGATGCACCCAGGAGGTGCCCAGTCATGGATTTCGTCGAGGAAATGGCAACTTTATATGCCTGGTCTCCAAAAACAGTTTTTATAGCAGCGGTCTCACTTTTATCATTCAGGTATGTGCTGGTTCCATGCGCATTAATGTAATCGATCCTGGAAGGTTCAATTTCTGAATTTTCCAATGCCAGTTTCATACATAGTGCCGCACCTGTTCCATTCTCAGCTGGTGAAGAAATATGGTAGGCATCATCCGAAGTTCCATACCCACACACTTCAGCAAGAATTCGAGTTTTTCGTCCTTGTGCGAATTCCAAGGATTCAAGGATCAAAACAGCTGCCCCTTCCCCCATAATGAAGCCGTCTCTATTTAGATCAAATGGTCGAGAGGCATGCTCGGGATCATCGTTTCGAGTGGATAATGCCGTCATTGAACTCATCCCAGCGATGGCAATTGGGATGATCGCGGCTTCAGATCCCCCAGCTATGACGACATCAGCAGATCCCCGGCGGATCATCTCTACAGCTTCACCTATCACATTTGTTCCTGTTGCGCAGGCAGTGACAATTGCCATGTTTGGTCCGCGAACACCCAGTGTTATCGCAACCAAGCCGGCGGCAGAATCAGAGAGCATCATAGGCACCAAAAAAGGGCTTACCCGGTCAGGTCCGCGTTGGTTGAGGACCACAAGCTGTTCCATCAATGTTCCGATCCCGCCAATTCCAGTTCCAATAACGACACCGACGCGATCGCGATAGCCGTCTTCGATCTTTAATTGAGCATCATCCAAGGCTTCCAATGTTGAAGCCAGCGCAAATTGTGTATAACGATCCATCCTTCTGGCTTCTTTACTTCCAAAAAGATCTTGTGGATCGAATCCTTTTACCTCGGCAGCAATTCGGGTTTTGTAAACACTGGCATCGAAGCGCGTAATTTTTGTTACACCAGATCTCCCAACTAATAGATTTTTCCATGTATCAGCCATGTTATTCCCCAAGGGACTGACACAACCAAGTCCTGTTACAACAACTTTTTTTCGCATATCACCAAGCCTCCTGGAATATAAAAACGTCCAAATATCCCTGGACGTTAAAACACGTTCCCAAATGAAGGGATGCGGTCAGCTTAATCTTTTCTCAAGAATGGTGTGTATCTGCCGGATGTGATTTTTATCATGACCAGCCATTACTCCAACCAATTCACGCAGGGTAATCGACCCAAGAATTGAATGACGGGCAGGTCTATCCCATTCAGTTGTCAATTTACCAAGAATATCCAAAGTCTCCCCGCGAACATTCATAAATTCAACCAATGCATTCTCACCACTTTGTCTGGCATAATTTCTTTCGTCAGCCCATCGATCAGTGTTTTCGCCAATGATAAAGGGATTTCCATCTCTTAAAATTTTCTTAATGCGCGGAATATTTACCTCAATTTCGACATCTCGAAGATGACAAAGTACTTCGGTGATGGACCATTCTTGAGGTAACAAGTTAAAATCCAACAATTCTACTGTATTAGCACCCAATGCACCTTCAAGGACAGCTGAAGTTGATAGTAAAACAGCCAACAATGACGATGGTTTATCGATGGAATGTTGCATGTCTCTGATCGGAACTTTCAACAACCATGTACGCAAATCCTTGATCCTGCCTTGAGGAATTTGCGGCAGATCCGGGGATGATGATTCTTTGTTCGTAAGCCAATAAACCGGCAAACCGGATTCAATGGCTGGTTCAATATCCATCTTGAGGTCATTTCCCACCATCACGACTGGCTCATCCTGCCAGCCTAATTTTCCCATTACTTCTGTGAAGTATGCAATATTCCCCTTCGTGAAATGGGAAGTTTCATAAGAGGTGATAAGGATAAATGGGAAATTTTCAGGAGCCAGACCAGCCCAACGAAGACGGTGTTCTATCGCTTTCAGTGGGAAAAGTGGATTTGTGGCAATAACTACCTTAAAATTTCGTTTGAAAGCCCATTTTACAAATTCCATTGCATCCGGGCGTTGCCTGGTCAGATATTTTAATTTTGGAAATTCCTCATCATAAAAAAGATCTATTTTCTTTTGAACATTACTCCGATTAAGATCAATTTTCTTGTAAAAATATTCATTAAAAACTTCCTGCAATGTCCTCTCCGGTTCTTTTTTCTCCATCATTTTCCTTGTTCCACCCATGAGAGCCGGTAACATAATTTCTGGAGGAACAATATCCTGCAAAGTGTCAGATAATACTTTGAAATATGCCGGGATAAAATCCTGCATATTCGAATCAAGCAGTGTATCATCCAGATCGAGTAAGAGGGTTAATGGCATATTTTATTTTAATGATGGCATTATCGGGTGGCATTCGCCACAACCAATGTGAGGTTCAGCTACTTTGCGTAAAGTTTTTTCACAAAATGCGGTGACAATGACGCGTGGCTTAAATAATGTTACTGCGGACCTTTTTATTGAAGGAGATAAAACCATATATTGGCAGGCATTTGCTCGTGTAATGGATGGTACTGGACATGTCCGACATAGTTCAGGCACCCATTTTAATGATGATTTCATCAATAACCGGCATTCTTCATGGTTCCTGCCTCGGAAATAATCTCCATAAAAATACGTGCATTCGATCCCAGAGGGAGTTCTCATAATTATCCAACTCCAATCAAAAACTTAAGGATTTCTTGAAGAAATTAAGATCCTCTCAAAAAAAAACTATTCCCGATTGAATTTAAGCTCGCGTTAAGTAAGATCCGGTGCGGGTATCCACCCGGATAGTGTCCCCGACGTTCACAAAATTAGGGCATTGTACTTCAAGACCATTTTCTGTTCTTACTTTTTTGGTGACACCTGTGGCTGTATCCCCCCTAACAGAGGCCTCAGCGGAAACGACTTTCAGATCCACAGAGGTTGGGATTTCAATGTCAATTGCTTCGCCGTCATAAAAAGTCAATTTTACTTCCATGCCTTCGATAAGGTAACGCGCAGTATCTCCCAATAGATCAGCCTTAACAGCTGGTTGGTCAAATGTTTGATTGTCCATGAAATAATAAAAGTCATTGTCCGTGTAAAGGTACTGCACATTATGAAAATCCAGTCGTGCTTCCTGAACTTGATTACCAGATATAAAAGTTTTTTCGAGGGTGGCGCCAGTACGGAGATTTCGTGCTTTTATCCGAATGGAGGCATTTCCACGACCGGATTTATTATGACTGTAATCAAGTACCTTGAAAAGAGAACCATCCAATTCAAATGTAACACCTTTACGAAGATCATTTACATCTATCATACTTCCTCACATTAATTTTAAATTTTCGCTTGCGGATTATACTTCTAATTTTCGGAAATCATTCCATCAGATCATTAAAACGAATCATATCATCCTGATATCAAGATCAATGATGCTTTTCAGAGTCAGGATCATTGTGCAATAATTCAACAGCGTGACCCAGAACCGATTTTATGACCGTGAAATTTTCCACTGCAGCTCTGGGACTTCCGGGTAGATTTATGATAAACACAGTCTCGCTGATCCCGGCAATTCCCCTTGATAACATCGCATGTTTGTTTATCAACATACTCTGAGATCGCATCGCTTCAGACAATCCTGGGACAAGGCGCTGTACGACCTCGAGCGTAGCTTCAGGTGTGATGTCACGCGGAGAACACCCTGTCCCACCCGTTGTTAAAATCACATCCATATCCCCAATTAATACCCAGGTCTTCAGAGTCTCTTTGATTATGAAGAAATCATCGGGAACGATTGCGGATCGAATGATCTGCCAACCCGCTTCTTCTATTTCCTTGATTATTGCCGGGCTGGTTTCATCCATCCGTTCACCTCGTGACGAACGATCCGAGGTGGTCAAAACACCAAAACGCATTACCATTTCAATTGAAATCCTTCCCCATGATGGTCAGATCCATTTCTTCCCAACCTCTTTTGGAATAAAACTCTCGGGCTTCCATATTGTCTCGAGTAACCAGAAGATAACTTCGCAAGCATCCTCTTTCGTGCAAGCGCTTTTCAAGCTCTACCATGAGCTTCTCGCCAATACCAACTTTTCGATAAGGGTGACTTACAGCCAGGTGGTAAACCAACCCGCGTCTTCCATCAAATCCTCCCAACACAGTTCCAATAATTTTTCCTTCCAAAACAGCAACAAGGAAAAAGTCAGGATCCCTTAACATTTTCTTTTCAATTTCATTTAGATCATCGGAGATTGTGAGGTGAATACCAGGACCAGCAGATTGCCAAATTGGTCTGATCTCATCGTACTCATCGGGAATTTGAGCTTCTCGAATTTTGACTTGTTTACCATTCATATCAATTTATATGACAAGCAAATTATTAATTTTTTGCAATAACTCTTCAGGCATAAATGGTTTTTGAACAAAATCATCCGCTCCTGCTTTTTCGCAATCTTCCTTAAGATCCATACCGGAAGTCATGATCACTTTGGTTTTATCAATTCCAATATGGCATCTTAGTTCTTTAATCACATCCAGCCCGTTTTGGTCGCCAATGTGAACATCCATTAAGATTAAATCCGGTTTTTCTTCCTGCGCAAGTTTGATGATATCTTGTTCATCCTCATTAATATTAATTGCATGATAACCTTCCATTCTGAGAATGATTTTCAGAAGTCCAACCATTGAATTATCATCTTCAGCCAACAGAATTTTTTTCATAATTGATCTTTCATAAAATAATTCAAGGATCGAATCGAACCTACTTTAAATCAATGGCATTCTTTAAAACTTCACTGACCGACTCAACAAAAACAAACTTGAGTGCTTTTTTGATCTCTTCTGGAATTTCTTTAACATCCTGTTCATTTCTCTTTGGCAAAATGACAGTTTTCAACCCGACCCGATGAGCAGCGATCATTTTTTCCTTGATCCCACCCACCGGTAAGACCTGTCCTCGCAAGGTTATCTCTCCTGTCATGCCAACGCCCTTCCGTATCGAATGTCCGGTCAATAACGAGACCAAAGCCATTGCCATGGTCACTCCAGCGGAGGGGCCATCTTTGGGTTGCGCACCGGCTGGAATATGCATATGAATATCAGCTTTTTCAAAAAAGTCTTCCGGTACACCAATTTCAGCAGCGTGAGATCGAACATATGATAATGCAGCCTTGGCGGATTCTTGCATTACATTTCCAAGCGATCCTGTCAATTGAAATCCTTTGCCTCCTGGCATTTTGGTAGCTTCAATAAATAAAACATCTCCACCA
>Ga0315286_10000170_pt1 | contig 48471 bp, 39 predicted proteins | sample YL17G10_0_MG_FD_205038 | JGI IMG/M metagenome (GOLD analysis project Ga0315286, IMG submission 205038) | Sediment microbial communities from Yellowstone Lake, YNP, Wyoming, USA - YL17G10_0 | ecosystem: Environmental > Aquatic > Freshwater > Lake > Sediment | place: USA: Wyoming | collected...
TGTCCGCCTGGACCTTGGAGCTGGCCAGAATCTGAATCAGGCGTTGGCCGCGTATCGCAGCCGGCCGGATGTCGAGTACGCGGAGGTGAACCCAATTATCTCCATCTGTGTCGCGCCGAATGACCGGGCGTACGCGGACCAGTGGGCGCTCGCCAAAATCCATGCTCCGGAAGCCTGGGACACCTGCCGAGGCAGCGGTGACGTCATTGTCGCGGTGGTTGACACAGGCGTGGACTACAACCACCTGGATCTGCAAGGCAATCTGTGGATCAATGAGGCGGAACGGAACGGCCTGCCGGGTGTCGACGACGACAAGAATGGCTATGTCGACGATGTCCGCGGCTACAATTTCGCTTATGACAGCAACGACCCTATCGACGACCACGGCCACGGCACTGCCTGCGCTGGCATCATCGCGGCGGTGGGGAACAATGGCACCGATACCGCGGGTGTATGCTGGGCCGCCCGGATCATGCCGGTGAAGATCCTCGGCGCCGGCGGCGATGGGACGGCGGCCGATGCCGTGCCTGCGATCTACTACGCGGTGGCCAACGGAGCCGACATCATCTCCGGCAGTTGGGGGGGTGCCGAGAGTTCCAACGCCCTGCGGGAGGCCATCGCCTACGCGCACCAGGAGGGCGTCGTGGTGGTGGCGGCCGCCGGCAACCGCGGCTTGAACACCCCTTATTACCCTGCCGCCTATCCCGAAGTGATTTCCGTAGCCGCGACGGACCCGAGTGACCGCCGGTGGTTTCTCTCGAACTATGGCGACTGGGTGGACATCGCGGCACCGGGGCGGGATATCGTGTCGCTGCGTGCCACGCTGCCGGGCCAAGCCCCTCGTCCGGAGTCCGTCAGTAGGATGTCGGGGACCTCCATGGCCGCTCCGCACGTATCCGGGACCTGCGCACTGCTGCTGGCGGCGAACCCGCTTCTGCGGTGCGAGGAACTGCACCAGATCCTCGCCGCGACGGTGGACCCCATCGACCCGGGAACTTGCTCCTCCAATGGCCGGCTGAACGCGTACAAAGCCCTGCGTGCGGTCATTGGGCCCGAAGGTACGATCCGCATGGATCGGGCGTACTACACCCAGGGTGCGGATATCGGCTTGTTTCTGGCGGATTGGCACTTGAAGGGCGCCGGCCACCAGACCGTGCTGGTTGAGGCCGCAAGCGGGGACCAGGAGGTTGTGACCCTGAGAGAGACCAACGTGTCGCTGGGCAGCTTCCGGGGCACGCTCCCGAGCGAGAACGCGGCGGTGAAACTCGGCGACGGCATCCTCCAAATGCACGATGGTGAGGGCATTCAGGCCCGTTACCTGGACGGCGATGACGGCCTCGGTCACACCGGTCAGTGGCGATACGCAATCGCCATTGCCGACTACGTGCCGCCCACGATGGTGACCCTTGAAATCAAGCCGCAGGGCCTCACGGCAGATATCGAATTCCGGACGAGCGAGCCGACCCGCGCGGAAGTCCGGTACGGCAAGACCGCCGGCGGACCGTACGATCTGGTCGCGAAAGACCCCAACTCAAGCGAGCAGCACAGCATTCAATTGCATGGTCTTACCCTGCCGGTGCAGTACTACTTCGTTGTGGCGATCACCGATGAAGCGGGCAACGCGGCGGTGGCGGACAAGGATGGACACGGCTATTCGTTCGTCGCCCAGCGTACGGACGGACAAAGCGGTGTACAAGTCCGGCCGCCGGCGGTAGAGTAAGGGGGCGTCGTGCCAAGATAAGGACTGGGCGCGACGGAGCCCAAATGTCAGACATGGAGGTCGACCGTGAGCGACGTTTCCTTCTTCTTTGCCGGTGGGGGTACGGGGGGGCACATCTACCCGCTTCTGTCCATCGCCGAGCAGATCCGGGCCCGCCGGCCGAACGCCGGGATTCATTTTTTTCACAGCACACGCAGCGTCGATCAGCGGGTCTTCGAGAAGATCCCTTTCGAGCGTACGCCTCTGCCGGCCACCGGTTTGTCTTTTCATCCGGTGAAACTCATCCGATTCGTCTCGACCTTTCACCAGAGCTACCAACAGGCGAAGCAACGGATAGCCACCAGTCCCAATCCGGTCGTCATCGGGGCGGGCGGGTTCGTGGCGGCCCCCGTCTGCCGGGCCGGACGCAAGCTGGGGGTCCCCGTGGCGCTCATCAACGTGGACCTGCTGCCCGGCCGGGCCAACAAGCTCAGCGCCCGCTGGGCCGATGAGATCTTCGTGCAGTTCGAGGAGAGCAAGGGCTGCTTCGCGCGCAGCCGGGCGGTGGTCAGTGCCGTGGGCTGCCCTCTGCGAAGCGCCTTCGAGCATCCCGACCCGGACAAGGCGATAGCTGACCTCGGGCTGGATCGGAACAAGAACGTCCTTCTAATCACAGGGGCGTCGAGCGGCTCGGCGAGAATCAACGAAGCGGTCTGCCATCTGCTGCCCCAATTGGAGCAATTCGCCGACCGCTGGCAGATCGTGCACCTGACGGGCCTGGACAATTATCAAGCCGTCCTGCAAAAGTATAATGGGGCCCGCATTAGCCACAAAGTGCTCGACTACTATGACAACATGGCGGACCTGTTGGCGGCAACGGACCTGGTCATCGGCCGAAGCGGGGCGGTCAGTGTGGCGGAGTACGCCGTCGCGGGGGTCCCGAGCATTTGCGTGCCCTATCCGCACCATAAGGACAAGCACCAGTACCTCAACGCCGGCAAACTGGTCGAGGTGGGCGCCGCCGTGATCGTGGACGATGTCCCGGACCTCCAGGACCGAGCCAACTGGCTCTGGGAAGAGCTGGAGGACCTCATGGCACACGACGAAAAACGCCAAGAGATGTCCGAAGCCTGCAAAGAAGTAGCCCGCCCGGGCGCCGCCGCCGAGATCGCAGAACGCCTCCTTGAAATGGCCAGATAGAATCAGAGGGGTTGACGGACGTGATGTCGGGTGGCACGGCCAAACTTGTTTGACCGTGCTTGCCTTGATAGGCTCCCTTGCGTTTGAAGACACGCTCAAAACGAGTTTGGGCGTGCCACCCAGAGACGCGGCTTGACTTTGCTGCCGGACGATCCGACAATGATACCGACAGATAATGGGTAGAGGGTGCGCGCGATTGTGCAGCCTCGCAGGAAGAAGGGAGTGACTATGAATTGGGTGAGTACGAGAGTTGGGGTATCGGCGATTGCGATGGTCGTTTGTCTGGCTGGTGGGGTGATGGCCGCGGAGAAATCGGACAAGCCCTGGGCGGTGTATGAGGGCAAGGCCGGGCCGGGGGTGGGTAAGCACATCGTCTTTGTCACCGGGGATGAGGAGTACCGGTCGGAGGAGTCGATGCCGATGCTCGCCAAGATTCTGGCGGTGCACCACGGGTTCAGGTGCACCATGCTGTGGGCGACCAACAAGACCAGCGGCCAGATCGATCCGTTGACGCTCGACAACATTCCGGGCTTAGAGGCCCTGGATACGGCCGACCTGATGGTGCTGTTCACGCGGTTCCGCGAGCTGCCCGATGAGCAGATGAAGCACATCATCGACTACACCAACTCCGGCAAGCCGATCATCGCCCTGCGGACGGCCACGCACCCGTTCGCCTATGCGAAGCAAAAGGATAGCCCCTACGCCAAGTGGAGTTGGGACAACAAGAACGTAGAGGCGGGTTTGAAACCCGCCCTTACGGGTGGTTACGGCCGGCAAGTGCTTGGCGAGACTTGGATCAGCCACTACGGCGAGCACCAGAAGGAGAGCACCCGCGGCCTCATCGCCGACGGCATGAAGGACCAGCCGCTCGTTCGCGGCGTCGGCACGATCTGGGGTCCGTCCGACGTCTACGGCCTGACGACCCTGAGCGGCGACTGCAAACCGGTCATCATGGGTTACGTCCTGTCCGGCATGAATCCCGACGACAAGCCCAACGAAAAGAAAAAGCCACTGCCGGTCGCCTGGACCAAATCATACATCGGCGAAACGGGCAAGACCTCGCGCGTCTTCACGACCACGATGGGCCATGCCGGCGATCTCAAAGACGAGAACTTCCGTCGCCTGCTCGTCAACGCCTGCTACTGGGGCATGGGCCTGGAAGACAGAATCCCGGCCAAGGGCGACGTGACGATCATCGGCGAGTACAACCCGAACAACATCGGCTTCGGCGGCTTCAAAAAGGGCCTCACGCCCGCAGATCACCGGCTGCGGTGATTGAGGAGCTCAATCTCCTCATGGGCGAAGATTTTTCGGTTCAGAGAGAGCTAAGAAGAACGCAGAAATTCTGCCAATGTGACCGCTTTTTCGCTTGCATTATATACGGCATTGCCGTATATTCAGTAAGGCATGGAAATTATCGAAACCTCGCCGTTTGCCCGGTGCCGCGATGAGTTGTTCGACGACGAGCAGTTCCGCAGACTCGAAGAACATCTGGTGTTGAATCCTGCCGCGGGTGCTCTCATTCCCGGTGGGCGTGGCTTGCGAAAGGTGCGTTGGCCGGGTTCGGGGCGGGGCAAACGAGGTGGTGTGCGTGTGATCTATTGCTTTCGCTCGAAAACAAACAGGCTATTCCTGATCTTCGGTTATCGCAAGAATCAATGTGAAGACCTGACTGGGGCCCAGATCAAGAGTCTTGCCGGAATCATCGAACGGCTATAGGGGGTGCGTTAATGGCTAGGACGAAGAAAGTCAATCTATATGCGGAGATCAAAGAGGGGCTCGAGGAAATGATCGCCATTGAGAAGGGCGAGAGAGAGCCTGTGCGCGTCCATCACTTCTTCACCAGCGCGGACATAAGAGCCCTGCGCGAAAAGGCGGGGGTCTCGCAGCGCACCTTTGCGGCCATGCTCGGCGTCAGTAACAGGACCCTTCAGGATTGGGAGCAAGGCCGGCGAACCCCGACGGGACCTGCCATGAACCTGTTGCGGCTGTACGACGCCATGCCCGAGGCAATCACAAAAGTCCTGGCCGAACAACCGGCCCTCGCGTCTTGAACGAATGCCGCTGCCGGTTGCCTGGATCAAGCCGTACACGGGCGAGACGGGCAAGACCTCCCGCGTCTTCACGACCACGATGGGCCATGCCGGCGATCTCAAAGACGAGAACTTCCGTCGCTTACTCGTCAACGCCTGCTACTGGGGCATGGGCCTGGAGGACAAGATTCCAGCCAAGGGCGACGTGACGATCCTCGGCGAGTACAACCCGAACAACATCGGCTTCGGCGGCTTCAAAAAGGGCCTCAAACCTGCCGATCACAAGCTGAGGTGATTGATGATTGACAATTGATGATGGATGATTGAACGGACACTCCGCAGTACGTCCAAGGCCGAGGGGGCCAGATGGATACCCCCCGTAGGGGCCGGAACGTGCGTGCTTCGCCGCCTCCACGTACGTCCTCCAAGGAGATCTTCGGGTCGGGCAGTCTGCGGCTGCCGATGGTGCCTGGGCGTTTTGTCATGTTTGTGAAAGGCGTAGGTCCGACCCTATTCCCCCGCAACTCGCTTCGTCCTGTTCACGCGAGAGAATCACTCGTTCGTCGCAGATCGGTACGGCGCTTTGGAGAGCCGAACATTTTGCGCACAGTCAGTGGGCAGATCCTTCTTCTGGAGTTCGGACTTGAGAAACATCTTCGCGGACTCCAGTCTAAGCTCCCTGCTATCACCCGAACACGGGCTCAAAACGATCTGGGCCTGCAGCCAGAGTTTCTCGTTCTTGAGACCGAAAGCCACATACGGAACTAAGAGGCTGCCGGACATCCTGAATCTCAGGTCCGGCTTGTAGTCCCAGGGGGATACCAAACGGTGCTCCTCTTCCGGTCTGAAGGCATCGTGTTTGTACTGCGCTATGAACGTCAGGAGCGTGCCCATCAAAGGATTGCCAAACGGGAATTGTGAGCGGAACTTGGCTGGTCCGCCACACATGCCCATGACTTTCTCTATGATCTCTGCAAAGCCTTTCACTGTTCCTTCAGAAGTTGGCGAACCATAATTGCATCGTTGCAGTTGAAGCTGCAAGGCATGTGCGTGCTTAAGGAGCTCGGCAATTGGGAAGCCGATGGCATAGCCGCCCCTTGGGCAGTACGCTCGCCACTGGCTGAGATCATCGCCGTCCTTTGCGCCGGAAAACGAGCATACGTACACGTGCGGACGGTTATTGGACAGGACGAGCAGTATGTCCCTGGCTGCCTCTTCCGCCTCCTTGCTTTTGAGCAGTGCTTTCGCGCCCTCTATGAATGCGTTTCTTCCATGATAGAACTCTGTCCAGTCGTTGAGATAGTAAATGCTCGTCGCCCAGATCTCCTGGCTTTCGATTATGCCCTTGAACCCGTCGGCATCTGTGTAGTGGTACACGTATGGGGTTTGCGCTTCCTGGGTCATACGGCTCTGCTCTCCGAATTCATGCGTTCTGACATAATCTGTTCCAAGCACTAAATCGGCTATCCGGGCACATGACTTTGACCATTACCAGCAGAGACAACCGGGGAGCCACTCCCAATTCGTCCTGTGGATCGCTTAGGGTGGTGGCCAGCCTCGTGATCGTACTCCTGCGTGCGATTGCCCTATTGGGCATACAACAACTTCAGCACGCCCAGGATAAACGCGGCAAAGAATAGGAGGGCGGAAAGTGCCCCCTTTTCATATTCGACAATGCGCCAAAGCGAAGCAGTGAAAACCCGGATGGCCCAACTGGCCAGGGCTGGTCGGTCAAATGCGGCAATGGCAACTGTGAGTGGGGCGACTGCAAGCCACATCAGTGCATAAGCAGGCCAGAAGGCCAACTCCAGAAGCGCCGACGCTGTCCAGAGACCGGACGTCAGCACTGGAGTGATGGCTACGCCGCCGAGAACGATCCACTGGGCAAGAAGCATCGTAGCGAGTAAGAAGGCCGACCCACCGTAGAACACAACGACTGCGATGGTAATGACTTTCTTGCGCGAGGGCTTGCTCGTGGCCAGCGTCAGGAACTGGGGCACAGGCCAACGGGAGAACAGCATTAAAGATACCCCACACACAAGGCCTCTCGCCAAATGCATGTCGTGGGCCGGTGTTGGCACACCGCAGGCCTTCGTGATGATGCCGGAGATGACCAGAGTAACGATAACGAAAGCGCAGAACCAAAAGTATGTTACAAGAGCCAGTAAGCGGCTGGTTTCGATCGTTCCGAGCCGCGCAACTACGGTGGCTGGGCGGAAGTCGTCACCTTTGACGGTGAGTTCCTCGAAAAAGGCCTGAATGCGTTGGCGCTCGTGGGGGCGGATGAGAAGCCTCTCGATACCCAGGGCCAAGAGCAGAAGTGAAGCTACAAAGCCGATGTCGACCGCGAGCTGCATCGTGCGATGCTCCGCCGAGAAACGTTTGTCTCCCCAAGAACAGTCACGCCTGATCTGCGTATGATGCCAGGGGAATAGGTTCACACCTACCTATCTTCCATTGTTTCCCAACACTTTCAGTCTCTGGACCGAGGGTCCTTCTGGTCTCCCAGGGCCCCTTCGTTCGCAGTTCACGGCCTCATTGTAGAACCGCGCCGAGAGAATGTAAAGAGCAATGTCGGTCAATAGCCGATGGCACAGCCGTCTTTGCGGGGGTCGGAGCCGCCGAAGTAACGGAGCGGGTCGTCCTGCCGCCAGATGCCCTGGTAGCCGCCGAAGGAGCCGAGGGCGGGGCGGACCCGGTGGCCCATGTAGGCGAGCTTGAGCTTCACGTCGTCGGGGATGCCTTTCTCGAATCCGACGGAGCCGCCGCCGGTCATTTTGGAGCCGGTGGGTGCGGAACTCTCCGTGTGTTCGATGCGCGGCTGCTCGCCCGCCTGCTGGGGCGACATGCCGAAGTCGAGGAGGTTCATCAGGACCTGCGCCTGGCCCTGGGGTTGGAAGTCGCCGCCCATGACGCCGAAAGAGAAGACCGGCCGGCCCGCTTTTGTGACGAACGCGGGGATGATCGTGTGGAAGGGGCGCTTATGGGGCTCAAGCTTGTTGAGATGCTGCGCGTCGAGGGCGAAGAGCTGGCCGCGATTCTGGAGGCAGAAGCCCAGGCCGTCCGGGACGTAGCCGGAACCCCAGCCGTGAAAGACACTCTGGATCAGCGAGACCATATTGCCTTCGCCGTCGGAGGCGGTGAGGTAGGTCGTGTCGGAGGAGCCTTTGAGTCGCCCGCAGGCGACCTGCTGGGCGGCCCGCGTGCGGTCGATCAGCTTGACCCGCTCGGCGGCGTACTCCTTCGAGATCAGCTCCCGGAGCGGCACTTTCGCGAAGTCCATGTCGGCATAATAGACGGCGCGGTCCTCGTAGGCCAGCTTCTTGGCCTCGAGGAACAGGTGCAGTTGCTCGGCCGAGTTGGGCTGCATCGACTTGATGTCGAAGTGCTCCAGCAGGTTGAGGATTTGCAGTGCGGCGATTCCCTGGCCGTTCGGCGGAATCTCCCACACATCGTAGCCCCGGTAGCTCGTACTGACCGGGTCAACCCAGTCGGCCTTGTGGTCGCGGAAATCGCGCAGGGAGAACCGCCCGCCTTGGGCCTTGGAGAACTTCACGATCTTCTCGGCCGGCTCACCTTGATAGAACGCCTGCGGCCCGTCCTTCGCGAGCGTCTCGAAGACCGACGCGAGGCCGGGGTTCTTGAAAATCGTCCCGTAATGCACGGACTGGCCATCGGGCAGATAGGTGCTCTTCAATCCCGGCTTGTCGGCACTCTTGCCGGATAGCCACGAGGCCGCGACAATCGGCGAGAGGGGGAAGCCTTTCCTGGCATGTTCCATGGCAGGTTCCAGGAGCCGTGCGAAGGCGAGCTTGCCAAATCTCTTGTGCATCGCCTCCCAGCCGCTGACGCAGCCCGGCACGCTCCACGACAGCGGGCTGTACGCTGGGATTTCTTTCAGACCCATATCGAGGGCCTGTTGCAGGGTCCAGTCATACGGCGAGCGGCCGCTGGCGTTGAGGCCGAAGAGCTTCCGGTCTTTCTCGCTCCAGAGGATGGCGAAGAGATCGCCGCCGGGCCCGCAGCTCATCGGCTCGACGAGGCTGAGCATCGCATTGGCCGCAATCACCGCGTCGATCGCGTTGCCGCCGGCCTTGAGCACGTCGACGCCCGCCATGCTGGCCAATGGCACGGCCGTGCAGACCATGCCGTGCTGCGAGACGACCGTCGAACGGTTCTGATTCCTCTGGGCCAGGAGACCGCGGCTCATCGGTGGCCCGTCGGCCGCCGCACGGCACGATGTAGGCGAGAACGTTGCGGGGACGAGCGTGGCTGTCCCCAAACCACCGAGGACCTTCAGAAATGTACGTCGTTTCATAAGCTATCCTATCGTCGATTCAGGCGGCCCGCTCTGCGGAGGCGCCGGCGGGGGAGGGGGCGGCACCGGCTCATGCTCGAACACTTCCTGCGGATGGTCCACAGTGAACTTGGCGCGGACCTTCTCCAGCATCTCCGCCTTCTTGTGCACACGCCAGACGAGCAGACTGACCGGCGGTCTTCCCCGATCCTTGAACACGACCATGATTCGCCCGAACCCGAGCAGCCGCTCGAGAAAATCGCCCGTGTCGATCTTGGTGCTGTACTCTTCGCGTCCGATCTGTTCGCCGGCTTCCGCCGGTCCCGTCTGGATGTCCAGATTGTTGGGCGTGATCGCCACGTAGTAGAAGAGGCCCCTGAGCCAGGAGATCCCGATCGTCATCGCGCCGATGACAGCGATGAGCAGGTAACCCGTCCCGCTGATGGAAAAGGCCAGGTGCTTGAACAGTCCCAGGAAACCGGCCACCCAGCCGAGCAGGTGCAGCCACAACAACAGAAAGCCGCTGCACGAGAATACGATGATCAGCAGCCGCAGATTGACGTTGTACTCCTCGATGAGGAAGTTGACGAAGAAGATCGTAAACCAGACGCCGCCGACGACCGTCGGATCGATCCGGGCCAAGATCCCCCAGCCCGACTCGTGAAGGAACATCAAGATGCAAGCAAACACGGAGGCCAGGATCGTCGGGACGTAGAGGACCTTGGGCGTCCAGCCGAAGACCACGAGCCAGTCGTTCATGTCGGGGTCCAGACGCAACGACTTCTCCACGTGGATGCGCGTCCGCATGGTCTTGCGCATTAGGAGCCAAGCCCCCACGGCGGCGGCCACGATGCCGATGGCGATATACAGCGCGATCATTCCGTTCGAGGTCCACATGCTTTTATCATCCCTAACCAGGCTTCTCAATTCGTGGGCCCGTGCCCAATACCAAGGATTATACTGACATGCGGAACAACTTTCCAGTGTCAGAAATCCAGCAATCTTTTTCAACGCCCATCGCCTGCCGGGCGATGTCTCCTTTGGAGGCCGGAACTGGCGGGTCTACTTTCCCCTGATCAGCAGCATCCTCCTGACTCTCATCCTCTGGCTCATTCACTATTTCCGCCGGTGACCCTATAGTACTCTGCCTTGCGGTCCGACAACTGGTGCTGCTCGATCAGGGTTCGGACCTGCCGCACGTCTACATCGCGCGGCTGGCCGGCCGTGGCCGTTGGGACGGGCTCCTGCAACAACAAGGGCATCACCCGCCGGAACTCGCTCAAGGAAATGCTTGCCACGAGGAGTCCGCACACAGCCACCGCGATGACCAGCGGGCGTGCCTTTACACGCACGTCGGCACTCGACAGTGAGGACGCGTCCTGCGTGGCAGAGTCACGGCAACGGTCGCAGCAGATGCAGTCGAGATGGTCGCTCGCGGTCAATCCAAATTCGCATTGGCCGAACCGTTTTGCGGGCACCCACCGGTGCAACAGGCGGACAGGATTCAACAGCGACAGGAAGGCGCCTGCCGGACACAGATAACGGCACCAGAACCGGCCGTAGAACAATGAGCCAAGCAGGGCAATCGCGACCACGCCGAGCATCCAGGGGGGCCAGGCCGGCCGCAGGGTGAAGACCGAGGTAAGAGGGTCGCCTGCAAGCGTCCGCCGATCACGCGAGACAAAGAATGTTACCGTCAAGACGGCGAGGATCAGGTACTTGACGAAGCGAGCCAGCCGCATCTCTTCGTACGGTGACGCCGGACGCAGCCGCCTCGGCAAGATGTATCCGACCAGCTCCTGGACCGCACCGAACGGGCAGACGTAGCCGCAGTAGAGGTTCTCGAACAGCAGTACGACCAGCGGCACTCCCACGGCCAGAAGGAATGCTCCCGTCAGTCTGGCGGTTGGGAAATCGAGCGATAGAAGGGTCGCAATCTGCTCGCTCGAATATTGCGCATTCAGAGCGATGCCCCCCACAGCGAAAGTCAGCGTCAAGATGACGATCCGACTCCAGAAGCCGCCGTAGTGTGCTGTGATGAAGGCAACAACGAATGCGCCGATCAGATAGAGACCTGCGGTGTCCGGACAGTGCCGGGACCATGACTTCACAGGCACGCCGGCTGGGCTCGCGGGTTGTCCGCCCAAAACCTGCTCGGCAAATCGCCGGCCGGCGGTCTGGAGCGCGTCAAGTATGGCTTTGGAGCTGATCGTCGCCCCGGTGACCGCGTGGACGCCGGCAAAGGGCTCAGGGCCGAAGAGTGATTTGCCTTTCAACGAATCGAGCCAGCCTCGCAGCAGATCGAGATACGACGGCGTCTCATTGGATCGCACGATCAGGAAGTCGATCAACTTGCCCGACGCATCGACGTGGAGGGCGAGATTGAGCCTGCCGCCGAAGCCTCGGACCTCAGGCGCGAAGTCGGCGGAACTGAAAAGATAGCCGGTCAGTTTTTGCTCTGCGTCCATGAGCACGAAATACGTTGCCCGCTTGCCGTTGTCTTTCAGGGCCGCTGATACCGGGCGCGTCTGTTCTTCCCCGGCCAGTGCACGTACGGCGTAGTCCGGCAGCGTTGGCTCCAAGCTCGCCCCCGCGCGTGCGAGGAGATTCGAGCCGATGACGATGCAGGAGACGACGCCGAACAGGGCGTACCCGGCCCGTCCGAGTCTGGGGCTTTCCCCGATCAGCATCGCCGGTTCTCGCGCCCACAAGGCCATCGCCGCCGCGGGTGCGTTCGCCAGAAGCAGGCCGATGAGGACCAGCAGGGAGACCCGAGTCCCGAGCACGGGGACCATCAGGAGGCTTGTGGCCAGACCGCCGAGGCAGGCCCCGAGATGATCGGCGGTCTCCAGCCGGCTGCCGGCTTCAGCGGAGTTGAAGCGTCCGCCGGCGAGCTGCGCCGCGGCAATGGGCCAATAGCTGCCGCAGCAAAGGCCGGACAGCACGAAGGCCATCGCAAAAATGCCATGCCCAAGCCGCCAAGGCGCCTGTGAACCGTGCTCCCTCCCGGCAAACCAAAAGGCAGTTGTGGCAAGAAGCAACGCGTGCGCCACCAAGACGTTGAGAAGCATAGTGTTCAGACGGTAGGGATTTCGCTCCTCGGCCCTTTCCGCTGCCGCGATCAGGTGCCCGATGAACGACGCACCGACCGTCAGACCCACCATGAAGAGCGAAGAAATCACGCCGACGTGCAGGTACAGCGACCCAAAGTGGGTCTCATACGAGTACATCAAGAGGATAATCGTGGCGATGCCGACCCAGCCGGTGGAGAAAACGAGGAAGGAGCCGTCGAAGCTCGATGCCCGTCGGCCGGGCGTTCGTCGTGTGACAGCCCATATCCGCAACGCGGCAAAGACCAAGACTGGAATGACAAAGGGCATCCATCCGCCGACCGTGAGCAGCTTGACGAATCGCGTGACAGAGGCGCCCGACTGCCGCGCGGCCAATAGCAGGCCATATAGATGCGTCAGTGGGCGCGAGTCCCGATTGACCAGTAATCCCTGCGGCAGATCGACCTTCTCGTAAGACCGCAGCATTTGAGCCGCACGATCCGGCAGGTAGATGGATAGTAGGCCGGCGGCCGGGAATACCTTCGGCGAGCCTTCCATCGCCGCGAAGCGGTCCCGCAGAATGGCCGGATCGCCGGTGAGACTCTTCGAATCTGAAGCGATCAGCCACGTCTGGTCGCCCGGAACCAGGATGAGATTCGAGAAGACCCTTTCAAGCGTCGTCTTGGCGGAGGCGCCGAGACCAACGAGTTCCGTACCCATGACGTTCTCGTTGCCCGCGATGCTGATGCTGACGACACCCCCGTCCCGCAGTGAAGTCCTGATCTTCTGATAGAACTCAACCGTGAAGTAGCGGTTGAAGGCAGAACTGGTCACGTCCGGCAGGTTGACTATGATGAGGTCGAAGTGGTCTTTCCTTGCATCGAGGTGCCGGCGGGTCTCCTCCGCGACCGGGAGGAATCGCTTGTCGCCGGCCCCGAATTCCTGTGGAATGTGCTTGAGCAGCCAGTCCACGTATTCGCCGTCCGGGTGCGTCCAGGCCACCTCTTCGATCTGGGGTAGCAGAAGGAACCGGTGACACAAGGCCAAGCCCGACCCGATCACGAGAACTCGTCTCGCCCGGGGGTTCTGGCACAGTGCGATGGCCGCGGTCTGACCCGCCTCTTCCTCGTTCGGCAGAGCCTCACACACACCGCCTTCGCGCACGACGACCCACTGGCTGCGATAGTGCCCGTAGAGGTACTCCGCTTGGGCGGTAGAGAATGCTCCCTCGAAGGCCTCTCGTGGAAGGAGCTTGCTCCATTTCACTGCCCGCAGGTGCTGGGCGATAAGGCCGTCGACTCCGCTAAGAATGGCAGCGCCCGACAACAGGGCCAAGATCAACGACGGGCCCAGAGCCAGCTTCGCTCGTGCGAGGCCGGCAGCACAGACAGAAAGAAGCAGCACGAGGGCAAGCAGAAAGAACACGCGCACCGTATGCACGTGGCAGGCCAGCAGGGCGGTCACCGCCAAGCCGCCGACGAAGCTGCCGGCCGCTTCGAGAATGTACACACGCGAGATCGGGAAGCGATCCGTCCGTTCGATCCATCGGCAGGCCAGCGGGAACAGTGCACCCGTGACAAGGCTGACGGGGGCGCTGACCACCATTGCCCAGAGAACGATGGTCTGCACGGACATCAGATCATAGGAGGCGATGCCGGCCAGCTCTCGCACGTGGACAATCAGCAGAAGCTGGCCGATGAATGCCGGAATGTACAGCAGGAACAGAAGCTCGACATGCCGCAACAGCAAATCGGCAAGCCGACTCCAGCGGCGGATGAGCATGGCCCCAAGGCCGATCCAGAGAAACCACGCGCCGAAGAAGACACCGACGCTGATATCGTTGCCTTCGAACGCCGTGACGAACTCGCGGAAGAGCAGCGTTTGGGCGCCGATAGTGAACAGCCCATAACTGAAGATCAGCAGGCCACGGGCAAATCTCATGGCTCTTCACCGAAGACTTCCGCCTGGAAAACCAGGAAGGTCGCCCCGTCTTTCCACGCGTCGCGAGGCAGCCCGGCCTTTATTGACAGTTCCTGCAAGGTGGTCTCCAGGTCCCAGTGTTGCTCAGGCGCCACCTGCGGCAGGAACACGGCGGAGCGTCCTTCCTTGTTCAGGACCATGCCATCGACCCCGATGCGAATCTCGCGCCACGAGGCGACCGGCGTCGGCGCCGTCAAAGCGGAGATCTCGACCTTGATCTGATCGTATTCGTCCTTTTGCAGTTGCTGGAACCGCCGGTCGCCAAAGCCGGCGTAGATCGTATTCGTGATTACCGACCTGTACAGCGGACGCTGCGGGAAGATATCGCCGACGCAGCCGCGCAACTGGCCGTTCTTCTTCAACGTCACGAAAGCGGCCCGGGGCGGTTTCATCGACTCCGAGGCTGTGAAGGTCAAGTCCGCCGGCTCGGGCACTCGCTGGTGGTCCAGGGCGTATCGAATCGTCTGACGTGCGAGCGAGAGAAGCTGCTTCTTGTCTTCGGGCGAGAGCGCCGTCTGGCTCGTCGCCGAGGCGGGCGGGACGGAATTGGCCCATCTTCCATGGAACGCAGCGGCCAGGTAGCTCACGGAATTCGAGTAATCGCCCATGATCTCGGCGGAGGTGGCGTACCGGACGATCTCGGCTTTCGCGTCCTTGCCGAGCGTCTCCAGCAAGACGGCGATGGGGACGCAGCCGCAGATGGTCGCCCCTGTCCTGTTCCGATAACCGAGCAAGCCCTTGGCGTCCAGCTTCGCAATGAACTCGAAGGCCCCCATGTCGAGCTTTTTGATCCCGTCGGGGATGTTCTCCTTGAAAGGCACGTACTGATATTGCGGGCCATAGTGCGTGAAGTCGGAGCTGGCGACGACCAGTGTGTCCGTGTCGATCAGACTCGCCAGAATCCGGCCCGCCTTCACCACCGTCTCGTACGAGCATTGTCCGGCCACGATCAGGACGAGCTTGAAGTCGCCCAGTTTGTATTGGAGCAGCGGCACTTCGATCTGCACGCTGTGCTCCTGCTCATAGGCGGCGGGCACGTTCTGAAAGAGCGGGTATGCCAGGAGCTTCTCGGCAAACTCGACGTCCAAGGGCACCCGGCCCAGCGGGGTCTCGTAGTGCGTCGCTCGCGGCACGCTGAACATGTCCTCCATCGGCAGCCGATGCGTTGGTCCGATCACAACCACCCGCTTGTAGCTACGACCCAGCGACTGGATGCCACCGGCAGCCGTCTGGCCTGAGTACTGGTAACCGGCGTGTGGTAGGATCAGAGCGATGACATCCTCCCGGGGCTTCGCGGTCGCTTTCTCGAAACAACCGGCCAATTGCGCACGCAGCGCCTCCGGGTCGGCCTGGTACCACGTGCCGGCCAGCGTGGATTTCCAGACGTCCATCTTTGCCGGCTGGGTCTGCAGTGCGGTCTGCAGCGGTGCCGCTGCCTGCGGCCGTCGCGCCGCGAATGTCTCCACCCATTGCGAGACATAGCCAGCCCCGGCTACAAGCACCGCCAACACAATGCATACCACCATGATATTCGAGATTCTCTCAATGGATCGGCACCACATGCTAACCACTCCATTTGGACTGTTTGCGGATGTCCCCCAGCGGCACGATTTCGCCCGGATACTTTCCGAGACAACGTGGCGAGGGCGTCCCGCCCTTGCGTGTCGCGGGCATCCTGCCGGCGACGCGAGGGCAAGATGCCTTCGCCACGTAAGACAAGGGCGGGACGCCCTCGCCACGGCTCATGCAAGCTGCCGATGCCATGCCGGTCATGGCACACATGAACTCTCGTCGTGTCATTTCCATATCCCGTAGATCTCCTTGCCGCAATCCGGGCAGTGCCCGTCCTTCATGCGATTCTGCAGCACGGTGAAGCCCACTCGCCGGATCAGCAGCTTTCGGCATTGTGGACAGTAGGTGTTCTCGCCCGTCTCGGTCTGGCGGTTCCCGATGTAGATGTGCTCCAGACCTTCGCCGGCCGCGATGTCGCGGGCGGTCTCCAAGGCTTGCAGGGAGGTTGGGGGCAGGTGTCGCATCTTGTACATCGGCGTGAATCCGCTGAAATGCAGGGGGGTCTCTTTGCCGAGGTTCGCCCGGACCCATTTGGCCAACTCCCGGATCTCTTCGGGCTTATCATTCAGCGTCGGGATGACCAGATTGACCACCTCGACGTGGACGCCCATCGACTTGGCCACCACAAGGGCGTTTTGGACCGGTTTGAGCGTCGCCGAGCAGACGTCCCGGTAGAACGCATCCGAGACCGATTTCAGATCGACCCGCGCCGCGGCAACATGTTGCAGGAGGTCCCGCCACGGCGGCTCATTGATATAGCCGGCCGTCACCAGGACGCTCCGAATGCCGGCCTGTTTGGCCAGCTTTGCCGTGTCGTACGTGTACTCATAGTAGACGACGGGGTCGGTGTAGGTGTAGGCGATGGAAGGACACTGGCACTGCTTCGCCAAGGCGACGACCTTCTCAGGCGAGCACGCAGAGGCCCGGCTGTCCTCCGGATCCGCCTGCGAAATCTCCCAGTTCTGGCAGTTCTTGCAGTGCAGGTTGCACCCAACGGTGGCGATGGAGAGAATCAGCGTGCCCGGCAGGAAATGAAAGACCGGTTTCTTTTCCACCGGGTCAATATTCATCGAGCATGCGTAGCCATACACGACGCTCCGCAGCACGCCATCGAGATTGATGCGCACCCGGCATTCGCCGCTCTGGCCCGGCCCGATGAGGCACCCCTTCGGGCATAACTCACACTGAACCTTCATGTGAAGCCCCCACTGCCATAGCCGTTCCTTGGACTTCATGGACGCCCTTACGGCTTCGACGCACCGACATTATACCACATAGGAGCATCCGAACAGACAAGCCTGGCTCTTCACACTCATATCCCGGTGGATATAATCACCGGTATGAGCAATGCGACGCTCAGTGCGATCTTCGGGCAGATGGCCGACGTGATGGAAATCCTCGGCGAGGACCGGTTCCGCGTCAACAGCTACCGCAAGGTTTCCCGGTTGATCGGGGAAATGCCGACGGATGTCGGTTTCCTGCTCGAAAACGGGCAACTCGCCGAGACGCCGGGCATCGGAAAATCCACGCTGGCCAAGATCGAGGAGTTCGTCAAGACGGGCGTCATCCAGGCCCATCAGAAGCTGCTCGCTCGGATTCCGCCATCGCTGCCGGAGCTGCTCAACATACCGGGCGTCGGCCCGAAGAGCGTCAAGACCCTCTACGAGGACCTTCATATCCGGAGCATCCCGGAATTGAAGCAGGCAATCGATGACGGTCTCGTGGAGACGCTGCCGGGATTCGGCCAGAAGAAGGCCGCCGCCATCCGTCGCGGCATCGAGTTTCTGGAGAAGGCCACCGGCCGGATTCGCCTCGACCAGGCGATGGCCGCCGCCCACCTTGTTGTCGCCTACCTGCAAGAGCTTCCGGGGGCCGATAGAGTTCAGCCCGCCGGCTCGTTGCGGCGTCGCGCGGAGACCATCGGCGACGTGGACATCCTCGTCACAACGGCTAATGCGGACGCCGGGCAGACCCAGACGCCCGAGCAGCTACTCGAGTCCTTCACCCATGCGCCCTTTGTGGAGCGGGTCCTTGGCACCGGCGGGACGAAGGCTTCCGCCATTATCCGGATCGAGATGATGCCGGTTCAGGTCGATGTGCGGGTGGTGCCGCCGGAGAGCTTCGGGGCCGCCCTCCAGTACTTCAGCGGCTCCAAGGCGCACAATGTCCGCCTTCGCGAGATTGCTCTGAAGGCCAAGCGGAAGCTCAACGAGTACGGTCTTTTCGACAAGGACACGAGGATTGCCGGTGCGGCGGAAGAAGAGATCTACCGGACGCTCGGATTGGATTTCATCGACCCCGTCTTGCGGGAAGATCGTGGCGAGATCAAGGCGGCGAGGAATCACACCCTGCCGAAGCTCGTCCGGCTGGAGGACATCCGGGGCGATTTTCACGCTCACACCACGGCTACCGACGGCGGCAACACGATTGCGGAGATGGCCGAGGCCGCGAGAGAACTGGGGTATGAGTTTCTTTGCATCACTGACCATTCCCAGTCCACCGCCATCGCCAACGGCCAGTCGCCCCAGCGGCTCGCGAAGCAGATCGGGCAAATCCGCAAGATCGATGCCAGGCTCAAGGGGATTACGATCCTGGCGGGGGCGGAGGTGGACATTCTGGCCGGAGGTGCGCTCGATTTCGAAGACGGGTTGTTGGCCGACCTGGATTTCGTCGTCGCGTCAATCCACTCGGCGTTGGGCAGCCCACGCGAGCGAGTGACGGCCCGCACGCTCAAGGCGATGGACAATCCATACGTTACCTGCATCGGCCACCCCACCGGCCGGCTGATCGGGCAACGGGAGGCAATGGACCTGGACATGGCCGCCGTGATTGAGCACGCCGCCCAGACAGGCACCGCCTTAGAGGTCAACGCCGACCCGTCCCGGCTGGACCTCAAGGATGTCCACTGCAAAATGGCCATTGAAGCGGGCATCAAGCTGGCCATCGGCACCGATGCCCATAGCACGGATGGCCTGATGCACATGCCCTTCGGCGTGGCCACCGCCGCCCGAGGCTGGGCCACCAAGGCAGACGTCGTCAACACGCTCTCCCTCCCCAGACTTCAATCATGGCTGAAGGCCAAGAGGCCGTAGATCGAAGAACATTTCTGCAAGCCTCTTGACGGCGGCGGACGTGTCCGATATAAAAACGGGCCACATCTGACGCAGTGGCAGGATCGGTACAATCGGTTGTTTGAGGTCGATGGGATCAGTCCATGTTGACGCAGTTGTACATCACGGATGGAAAACTTACGGAAACCGGCGAAGGCGACGCACCGGTGCGGGTCTACGTTGCGCCGGATGAAGCCGAGCGCAAGTACCTCATTGAGCAACTGAAAATCGACGAGCACACCCTGAGCTCGGCCCTGGACCCGGATGAGCTGAGCCGACTCGAGTTCGAGCCCGAGCACGCCGCGATCATTTTCAAGCGTCCGAAGCGCTACACGGCCGCGGACAATCTCCTTTTCCGGGTCCTCTCCACGGGCGTCTTTCTGTTCAAGGACCGCCTGATTATCGTGCGGGCCGACGACTCCCCGCTTTTCGAGGGCAAGCCGTTCATCAAGATCCAGTCCGTTCAGGACGTCTTCCTCAAGCTCATCTATCGGGCGATCTCCCATTTCGTCGAGCACCTGCGGGGCATCAACATGATCTCCACGGAACTGGAGCAGCAGATCAACCTGGCGATGGAAAACAAGTATCTGCTGCACCTGTTCATCCTTGAAAAGGGCCTGGTGTATTACCTCAGCGCCATCAATGCGAACGGCGCGCTCATCGAGAAACTGCGAAACGCCGCCCCCAAGCTGGGATTCAGCCCCGAGAACGTCGAATTCCTCGATGATATCCTGATCGAGAACAACCAGTGCCGGGGCCAGACCGAGATCTACTCCCAGGTGTTGTCCAGCCTCATGGACGCCCGCGCCTCCATCATCAGCAACAACCTCAACGTGCGGATCAAGGCGCTGACGATCCTGACCATCGCCATCATGCTGCCGACGCTGATCGTCAGCATTTTCTCCATGAACGTCATGATCCCGTTGAGCCATGATGACCCGTGGACGTTCTGGATCATCACCGGAATCGCCGGCCTGTCTATCATGATGGTAGGGTTCCTGTGGCGCCGATTCCACTGGTAACACTTGCGGAACACGCCGGGAGCCGGTAAGGGTCAAATCCACCGGCGGCGCAGCAGCCATCCTTTCACCATCTGGGTGGCAAAAGCATAGCACAGCAGCGTCAGCAGGATCGCAGGCCAGTAGAGGTCCGGCAACGGCTGAAAGCCCAAAGCCGGAGCGACGGGGGAGTAGGGCAGCCAAATGCCGATCATCATAACAATCGCGGTCGTCACGATCAGCGGCCAGCTCGCGCGGCTCTGGAGGAAGGGGATGCGGTTGGTCCGGATGATGTGGATGATCAGCGTTTGGGTCAGGAGGGACTCGACGAACCAGCCCGTCTGGAACAGGGCTGGGTTGTCCCAGGCCCCGAAGACATAGAGCATCATCAAGTAGGTCGTGTAGTCGAAAACGGAGCTGCACGGCCCGATGAACAGGATGAAGCGTGAGATCTCCTGCATCGACCATGGGCGGGGGCGGGCAATCTGCTCGGGGTCCACGTCGTCGGTCGGGATCGGCACCTGGGAGAAGTCGTAGAGCAGATTGTTCGTCAGGATTTGCAGCGGGGCCATCGGCAGAAACGGCACGAAGACACTCGCCCCCAGCACGCTGAACATGTTGCCGAAGTTCGAGCTGGCGCCCATCCGCACGTACTTCAGAATGTTGGCGAAGACCTTGCGGCCTTCCCGCACGCCTTCTTCCAGGATCAGCAGGCTCTTCTCCAGCAGAATCACATCGGCGGATTCCTTGGCGATATCGACCGCCGAATCGACGGAGATACCCACGTCGGAGGCCCGCAGCGCCGGGGCGTCGTTGATGCCGTCGCCCAGGAATCCCACCGCGTGTCCTTTCCTCTGGAGGGCTTGGATGATCCGCTGCTTGTGGGCGGGCGAGAGGCGGGCAAACAGCGTGACCTTCTCGGCTTCCTCGGCCAGTTGGGCCTCGTTCATCGCCTCGATCTGACTGCCCAGGAGAATCTGGTCGGTTGGCAATCCCACGTCCCGGCAGATCTTCTTGCTGACCAGCTCGTTGTCGCCGGTCAGAATCTTGGCGGCCACGCCGTGCTGGCGCAGCGCCTCCAGAGCGGGCCGGGCCGTCTCCTTGGGCGGGTCCAGGAACGCCACGTACCCGCGCAGGACCATGTCGCTCTCGTCCGCCTTCGAGTAGGCGGCCTTGCGGGGCACGTCTTTGTACGCGACGGCCAGAACGCGGAACCCGTCTTCGCTCAGGGCCTCGTATTCCAGCCGCAAGTCGTCGATGAGAATCTGGTCCATCGGGTACAATTGCCCCTCCAGCTCGAACTGGGAGCAGCGGCGAAAGACCTCTTCGGGCGCACCTTTGGTAATGATCCGGTGGGTGTCCTCGGGCGTCTCGACCACCACCGACATCAGACGCCGGGAGAAATCGAAGGGAATCTCATCGACCTTTTCCCAGGCGGGCACGTTGATTTCCGCGTGAATCTCCTTGTGCGCCAGCACGGCCCGGTCGAGCACGTTCTTGAGGCCCGTTTGGAAATGGCTGTTGAGGTAGACGATCGCCAGGACGTCATCGTCTTCCTTGCGCACCACGTCGCAGTGTTTCTCGATGATGACGCGATCCTGCGTCAGTGTGCCGGTCTTGTCGGTGCACAGCACGTCCATCGCCCCGAAGTTCTGGATGGAGTTCAGCCGCTTGACGATCACCTTCTTGCGGCTCATGGCGATGGCGCCCTTGGACAGGCAAACCGTGACGATCATGGGCAGCATTTCCGGCGTCAGGCCCACCGCCACCGCCATCGCAAAGAAAAACGCCTGTGCCCAGTCACCCTTGGTCAAGCCGTTGATGAGGAACACCAGCGGCACCATGACCGCCATGAAACGGATCATCAGCCATGTGAACTTGCGGATGCCCTTGTCAAAGCTGGTTTCGACCGGCGGGCCTACCAGGGCCTTGGACATCGCACCGAGGTAGGTGTCGAGTCCCGTGGCGACGACCAGGGCGGTCGCGGTGCCGCTCTCGACGCTGGTGCCCAGAAAACACACATTGGTCAGCTCCAACGGTGAGCGGCGATTGGCGTCGACGGGGGCCTCGGTCTTCTCGACGGGCAGCGACTCCCCGGTGAGGCTGGACTGAATGACGAACAGGTCTTTGCAGGTGAGAACCCGCACGTCGGCCGGGATCATATCGCCGGCCGAGAGCTTCACCAGGTCGCCGGGCGCCACGCCTGCCAACGGCACCTCGCGGGCCGTGCCGTCGCGAATGACGGTGGCGGTGACGCTGATCATGGCCTTGAGCTTGGCGGCGGCCGTGTCGGCCCGGGTCTCCTGCGCCAGCCGCAGCACGACCCCCAGCACGACCATGGCGGACATGACGACGGCCGCCTTCAGGTCCCCCGTCAGCAACGAAACCGCCGCCAGAATCAGCAACAGAACGACCAGCGGGTTGATCATCGCGTGTCCAAGCAGGCTGACCCACGTGTGCCGTTTCTCCTGGGCCACCACGTTGGGACCATACTGTTCGAGTCGGCGTTCGGCCTCTTCCTGTGGCAAGCCCTGTGGCCCGGTTCGGAGCATCTCCATCGCCGCCTGAGGCGTCAGACGCGCCCCCTCAAGCAGACGTGGCGAGATCCGAATCGTGTCCACGCCATCGGCCGTTCGCGGCCGGAAGACTCTGGGCAGGATGGCCATGCTCCACCAAACGTCAAAAAGCGAGAAAGCTGACGATGAGCACAAGTCGCACAGTACAATATGCTTTGGCGGGAATCTGCACAAGAGGCCAGAGACATCGTCATGAAGAACGAATGGCGGTTCTTACCATTCCTCGCAACCAACTCAGCGAATCCTCCAAGGCGAACACAAGGTTGCTCAGCGATCACATTTATGTCATTGCGAGGAGCGCAGCGACGAAGCAATCTCAACGCCCGGCATGGGAGATTGCTTCGCTTCGCTCGCAATGACATACAGGCGATCCTATCGAACGACTTTGCGTTCGCCTTGACGAATCCTCAGCCGCCTCTGGAATTACGAATCCTGTTGTGGTACAATTCATGGAAGCTATGGCCTCTTTTAGGAGGAGCCTAATGAACGGTTCAACCACATCGGCGTGGATCGTCGCGGCAATGGCGCTTTGCACGCCAGCCGCGATGAGCGATGCGAGAGACATCGGCGATGGTGATTTCGTCACCGCTCCCGCCATTCAGATCGCGTCCACCTGGCAGGGAACGCTCCGGGCCAGCACCACCTGGGGGCCCCAGCAGAACCCGTGCACCGTCACGGGCGAGCTGATCGTGCCCAAGGGCACGACGCTGACCATTCTGCCCGGCACGATGGTTCTCTTCCAGGAGGGGACCCGCATCGTCATCTGGGGCCGGCTGCTGGCCGAAGGTACGGCGTCCAGTCCGATCCGCTTCACCCGGGCGACGGACAGGAACTACTGGCGGGGTCTGCAGTTCACCCAGACGATGGAGGACAACCGGATTCGCCACGCCCGGCTGGAATACGCCCGCACCGACGACGGCATGATCGGAGTGGACAAGTCCCGCCTGCTGCTGGAGGACGACGAGTTCGACCACTGCGACCGGCGCCGCATCCGCACCCTAGCCTCCAACCTGATCGTCCGGCGTTGCCGTTTTGCCGACATGTTCGCTCCCACGGAGCCACCTACCACGGACAACATGAGCGAGAACATCTGGGGCGCCGGCATTCCCGACGGCGGCTGGTTCCTCATTGAAGAGAACGTCTTCGGCACCAACAAGGGTCACAACGACGCCATCGACTTCGACGGACCCGCCGCACCTAAACCCATCGCGCACATTCGCAACAATGTGTTCCTGGGCGGCGCCGATGATGCCATGGACCTCGAAGGCGATGCGCTCGTCGAAGGCAACCTTTTCATGAATTTCGTCCGGGACCAGTACAACAAGGCCTCCGGCGAGTCCAACGTCTTGTCCGCAGGCGCCGGCAAGCACTACACGTTGACCCACAACACCTTCCTCAATTCACAGCACGTCGCACAGGTCAAGGATGGTTCGTTTCTAACGTTCATCAACAACACGGCGGTGGGCATTTCGCGGGAGGCGATCTACTTCGATCTTAACCTGCCCGGTCGCAAGCCCGGCCGCGGGGCGGTGGTCGAGAACAGTATCTTTTGGAATGTGATCGAGGTTTTCGAGGGCATCACCAACCAGATCGATCTGACGGTCGATCACTGTCTGATGCCCGTCCAGTGGTGCAGCCTGGGCGTGGGCAACTTCTCCGCCGATCCTCTCTTTGCCAAGATCGGCTACTGGGACCCCAACGGCACGCCCAATAATCCCAAGGACGATTTCTGGGTTGACGGCGACTATCACTTGAAATCCCAAGCCGGCCGCTGGGACCCCGCTGCCCGGCAGTGGGTGATCGACAAAGTCACCAGCCCCTGCATCGATGCAGGCAATCCCGGCTCCGACTGGAAAAACGAATTATGGCCGCATGGCCGGCGGATCGACATGGGCGCCTATGGCGGTACGGCCCAGGCGAGCATGTCGCTCTCCGATCTCGGCTCGCCCGCCGACCTCAATGGCGACAACCGGGTCGATTTCCGGGACTACAGCGCCTTTGCCGCCGGATGGCGAAGCCAGGAAGCCCCCCGCAAGGAAGACCTCAGCCGCAATGCCACGGTGGATTCCAGCGACCTCGCCGCCTTCGCGTCGTCGTGGTTATGGCCCACGCACCGATGAGGATTCTCCTAACCGCACCGGCATACCGGTCCACATCGATCTCCCTGCCGGACTGAAGGATCGCCCCTCTTTGAAGGATTTTCCATTTTGTTCTTCTCGCTTCTTGCTCTATGATGGAGGGCCGACTGTAGACCGAGGGGAGTGACGTAGCGTAGCGTCCCCCCGATGGGGCGAGAAGGCAGGGTTGAGAACCGGGCTGGCGTCGTAGCCGGCCGGCCCGGAATGAGCCGGTCGCCCTTGTCGATACCCCCTTTGGTTGGAGTTGATGACATGGAGACAGCCTTGAAGTATCGCAACCTGATCGATCTTTTCAACCGGTCGCTGGCTGCGGTGACGGACCTTGACAAACTCTGCGTGGAGGTCATTCGCCCCGATCGCCATGAGAGGTTGACATTCGGGCAACTGAAGGAGCAGGTGGAGGCTTTTGCGACCTGGCTGCTCCGTGAATCGGGCCTGGGCCGCGGCGACAAGATCGCGATCCTCAGTAAGAACCGGACGGATTTCGATGTGGCTTTGTGGGGCACGATCCTGGCCGGGACCATCCCCGTTCTGATCGATCCGGAGCGAGGGACCCACGGTGTCATGTCGCACCTCCAGGCCACGGATGCCCGCGGCCTGATCATGGCCGACGACTACGAGCATCAGGAGGCCCGCGAGGAGTTGACCGAATTCTGCAAGACTCATCATCTGCGCGTCACGATGATGACCGATGAGCCTCTCGGCAAGATGGGTACGGTGGACGCCAAGGCGTTGGAGGACATCGAGGGCCGGGTCCAGGTCGCTGACACGGCCGTCATCCTGTGCACTTCCGGCACGACGGGCGATCCCCGCGAGGTGGAGCTGACCCACGGCAACTTGGTCGCGAATCTTCAGGGCTCGGTGCAAAAAGTCGATCTCGGCCCGAACGATGTCCTGGGCCATATCTTGCCGCCGCACCATTCCTTCGGCATGACCGTCGGCAAATTCCTGCCCCTGGCCGCCGGGGCGACGAGCATCTATACCAACAAGTATCGCGAGGTGTCGGACCTGATCCGCGAGAAGCGCATCACGATCTTCGTCGCCATTCCGGCCCTGTACACGACATTGGCCAAGAAACTGGAGGAGGGGGTCAACAGGCAAAGAAAGGAAAGCCGAATCGTCCGGCTGCTCGACCGCTTCGCCCCCGGATACCTCGGCAAGAAAATCCGGCAAAAGCAAGGCTGGACCCAGGTTCGGTTCTTCCTCTCGGGAGCGGCGCCCATGCCCCGCTGGGTGCTCGAAGTTCTGTGGCGGCGCGGCTTCAAGATGTATGAAGGCTACGGCACGACGGAAAACTCGCCGGTCTACGGCTTCAACGACCGGCTCGATAAGGTCGGCTCCGTCGGCAAGCCGATCAGCACGCTGGTCGTGAAGATCGTCGATGAGGACAATCGCACGCTGCCGCCGCGAAAGCGAGGGGAAATCTGCCTGGGTGGCCCCTGCATCGCCAAAGGCTACTACAAGAACCCGAAGGCGACGGAGGCCGTGATCGATACGGACGCCCAGGGGATTCGCTGGCTGCATACCGGCGATCTCGGCTATCTCGACGAGGAAGGCAACCTCTCCATCACCGGCCGCAAGAAGTATCTGATCATTCTGCCCGGCGGCAAGAACGTCAATCCCGAGCGGGTCGAGACGGCCTTGTCCGAGGCGCGGTTCGTCCGGGAGGTCCTCGTCGTCCCCAGCCGCCGCGAGGATGATAAGGGCCTCATGGAAGAGTCGGTCCGGGCGCTCATTCTTCCGGCGTGGGAGACCCTGGAGAGTCACACCGGCCAGCCGCAACGGGAGCTGGCCACCCAGCCCCAGCTCGTCAAGAACCTCATCTGGGAGAGCATCCGGGACTGCCAGCAGAAGAACAAGCAGCTTTCCCACTTCGAGAAGGTCGCCGCCCACAATATCGAGATCGTCACGGGCGAGTTCGTGAAGACCTCCACCGGCAAGATCAAGCGCGAGCACTACATCAATCTGGAGCACCTGGAAGCCAAGCACACGCGGATCGCCGAATACGTCGCCGCGCGCGGCAGCCCCAAGTCGGTCCGCGACGCCACGGGCGCCTGAGAGCATTTACTATTTACTATTTACGATTTACTATTTACTATTGGGTCCGTGACTCCGCCAACAAATTGTAAATCGTAAATAGTAAATCGTAAATCTCAGTGGAGGATCGGAGAATGGAGCCTACCGAAACAACAGTCGCCAACGCGTCACTGACCCGCCGGGGATTCATGGCCGGGGCGGGGGCCGCCGCCGTCTCGTTCGCGGTGATGGAGCCGGGTCTTGTCCGCGGCTCGGCCGCGAATTCCAAGATCAATCTCGGCCTGATCGGCTGCGGCGGACGCGGCACCTGGATCGCCAAGCTCTTCAAGCAGCACGGCGGATACAACGTCATCGCCGTGGCAGATTACTTCCAGGATCGCATCGACAGCGCCGGCAATGAGCTCGAAGTCCCGCAGGCCAACCGTTTCCCGGGCATCAAAGGGTACTTGAAGCTGCTGGAGAAGGTGGACGCCGTGGCAATCGAGAGCCCGCCGTATTTCCATCCGGAGCAAGCGGCCGCCGCTGTCGAGGCCGGCAAGCATGTCTACGTCGCCAAACCCATCGCGGTCGATGTCCCGGGGTGCCTGAGCATCGAAGATAGCGGCAAGAGGTCCACCGTGAACAAGAAGTGCTTCCTGATCGACTTCCAGACCCGGGCCGACCCGTTCTACAAGGAGGCCCTGCGGCGAGTGCACCAGGAGAAGGCCATCGGTGCCATCGCCTTTGGCGAAGCGACCTATCACGCGACCTGTCCGTTCGGGCGGATGTACGACGCCTGGCGCAAGGACCCGGAAGGCAGCGAAAATCGCCTGCGGGCTTGGGGTCTCGACAAGGTCCTCTCCGGCGACATCATCACCGAGCAGAACATCCACACGCTGGACGTGATGAACTGGATCATGGGCGTGCCGCCGGTGTGGGCGGTCGGCACGGGCGGCCGCAAGTTCCGGCCCGTCGGGACCTGCTTCGATACGTTCAGCGTCCTATTCCAATATCCAAACAACGTGGGCATCACCTTCAGCTCGCGGCAAATGGAAGGCTTTGACACCAAGCCGGACGGCATCCGCAACCGTATGTTCGGAACTGAGGGCGTCCTCGAAACCGAGTACGGCGGGCAGGTGATCATTCGCGGCAAGGGCGATCACTTCTATCGTGGCGGATCATCCCCGGGCATCTACCAGGACGGTGCCGTTGCTAACATCAAGACTTTCCACGAGAGCGTCACCGGCGCCAAATTCGACAACCCGACGGTCGAGACCAGCGTTCGCAGCAACCTCGTCACGATTCTCGGCCGGACCGCGGCCTACGGGAATCGCTTGGTCACCTGGGACGAGATGCTCAAGGCTAAAGAGAAGCTCGATGCCAACCTCAAAGGCTTGAAGGTCTAAGACGAAGTGTGAAGTGGGTAGGGTGGGGTCTTACCCCACGCGTGATGTGCGCTTCGGTGGGGCAGACGCGTGGGTTGAGAACCCACCCTACAACTTGAAGCTTGTCAAGGAGAAGACGCATGATCGATAGAGAAATCAACCGCCGACAGATACTCGTGGTTACGGGACAGACTGTGGCGGGTCTAACGCTGGCCGCCTCGGGCTTGGCGTTTGGACAAGAGACGGATAAAGAGAAGAAAGAGAAACGGCAGAAAAGGCCGCAGGGTTTTCAGATCGGTGTCTGCGACTGGACCATCGGCAAGCGGGGCGATCCGGCGGCCCTGGCCCTGGCCAAGAAGATCGGGCTCGACGGCGTGCAGGTCGATTTCGCCGGCGGCGAGAAGGACCCGCCGTTGTTCGACCCCGACTTGCAGAGACGCTACCTCGAAGAGGCGAAGGCCCAGGGTGTGCGGATCGCGTCGCTCGCGATGGGCGTCCTCAATGAGGTCCCATACAAGAGCGACCCGCGGGCCGAGAAGTGGGTGGACAAGGCCATCGACGTGGCCCAGGCGATGCGGCAGCGCATCATCCTGCTTGCCTTCTTCAGCAAAGGCGAGCTCAAGAATGACGCCGCCGGCACGGACGCGGTAGTGAGCAAGCTCAAGAACATCGCCGCGAAGGCCGAAAAGGCCCGCGTGACCCTCGCCGTCGAGTCGTACCTCAACGCCGAGGAGCACATGGCGATCCTGGACCGGGTCGGCTCGCCCGCCGTGCAGGTCTACTATGATGTCGCCAACTCGCACAAGATGGGTTACGACATCTACAAGGAGATTCGCACCCTCGGCAAACGCATCTGCCAGTTCCACGCCAAGGACAACGACCAACTCTATGGCAAGGGCTCGATCGACTTCAAGCGGGTCCGCGAGGCCATGGACGAGATCGGCTACCGTGGCTGGTTCGTGATGGAAGGCACCACGACGCCGAAGGGCATCGAAGAAAGCTGTCGCTATGACGCGGAGTACCTGCGGACCATCTTTCCCGGCAGAGCATGACCGGGGCATTGCGGATTTCGGATTGTCGATTGCGGATTAGCGACCGCAGTTCTTTCAATCCGAAATCCGCAATCTAAAATTCGCAATCAGAGAGAAAGGAAGGTTCGATGATGAGAACGAGACGAGTACTGGTGATCTTTGTCACCCTGTTCATAGCGGCGGTGGCCGTCGCGACGCCGCTGGATGACTATATTGCCAAGCCCGACGCGAGCTACACGTACAGCGTCGTTCAGACGATCGACAACCCGCTGGGCAAGATCTACGTCATCGACATGAAATCCCAGACGTGGCGCACCGAGAAAGAGGTCAACCGCACGCTCTGGCAGCACTGGCTGACCATCATCGTGCCGAACGACGTCACCTCCGATACGGCCCTGCTCTGGATCAACGGCGGCAGCAATGGGGGCAAGCCCCCGTCCAGCCCGGACATGATGGTGGTCCAGATCGCCCTGCAGAGCAAGACTGTCGTGGCCGATCTGAAGATGGTGCCGAACCAGCCGCTGGTCTTCGCCGACGACCCCGGCAACCAACGCTATGAAGACGCCATCATCGCCTATACCTTCGACAAATTCCTAAAGACTCAGGACTCGACTTGGCCGCTGTTGTTGCCGATGGCCAAGAGCGCCGTCCGTGCCATGGATACGGTCCAGAACCATATTGCCAAGGTCGGCAATGGCAAGCTCAAGATCAATAAGTTCGTCATCGCCGGCGGCTCCAAACGCGGCTGGACCACCTGGCTGACCGCCGCCGTGGACAAGCGAGTCCGGGCCATTGCCCCCATCGTCATCGACGTGCTCAACATGGGTCCGCAGATGGAACATCACTTCGCCGCCTACGGGTTCTACTCCAAAGCCATCGGTGACTACGAGCAGATGAAGGTCCTCAACCGCATGGGCTCCCAGGGCGGCGGCAACATCCGCAATTTCATCGACCCCTACGAGTACCGCGACCGTTACACGATGCCCAAGTTCGTGATCAACTCGGCGGGCGATCAGTACTTTCTGTGCGACTCGGCCCAGTTCTACTACAAGGACCTGCCGGCCCCGAAGCACCTGCTCTACAACCCGAACACCGACCACGGGCTCAGCGGCTCGCAAGCCGACAAGGCCCTGCTGGCTTGGTATACGGCGGTCCTGAACGACCGCCCGTTGCCTGAATTCTCCTGGAATATCGCGGGCGAAGGCCATACGGTTGTCACCGCCAAGACCAAGCCCACGCAGGTGAACCTGTGGACGGCCACGAACCCGAACGCCCGTGACTTCCGCCTGGAGACCATCGGCAAGGCGTGGACAAGCTCGCCCCTGGCCGCCAATGACAAGGGTGTCTACGATACTGGCGTGAAGGCCCCGGAAAAGGGCTGGACGGCGTACTTCGTCGAGCTGCTCTTCGAGTCCGGCTCGGCGGCCCCGTACCGCTTCAGCACCGAAGTCCGGGTCATCCCCGACACGCTGCCGTTTGCCGACAAATTGAAGGCTGCGACAAAATAGTAGCGCATTGGACAGGTCGAGTGGTTGAGATTGCCGCGCTTCGCTCGCAATGACATCCAGTGCACGGTTATGTCATTGCGAGGAGTCTTGGGTGCCATGCTTACGCTCGCGTAAGCATGTATGCCTATCGGATTGAGCATGTCTACACAAGTAGACATGGCACCCGACCGGTTGGTTTCTTGGTTAGGATGAGGTGCGAAGTTGAAGGCGTTGCTCTACACGAAACCGTATACGTTCGAATACACCGATGTCCCGGACCCGGTCGTGGGCGATGACGACATCCTGGTCCGGGTCCGGGCGTGCGGCATCTGCGGGTCCGATGTCGCGGGCCATACGGGCAAGACCGGCCGGCGGCTCCCGCCTCTGATCATGGGCCATGAAGCGGCCGGCGTCGTCGAACGGACGGGCAGCGACGTGCGCGGCTTCGCCCCCGGGGACCGCATCTGCTTCGATTCGACCGTCTACTGCAACCAGTGCCCCGCGTGCCGGCAGGGCTTGTTCAACCGCTGCGTGAAGCGACAGGTGCTGGGCGTGTCGGTGCCGGAGTTCAAGCGGCAGGGGGCTTTTGCCGAGTTCGTCGCGGTCCCGCATTGGATCTGTGCCCGGCTGCCGGAGAGTATGTCGTTCATCCAAGCGGCGCTGCTGGAGCCGGCCTCCATCGGCACGCATGCCGCTAATCGCCCGCCCATCACCAAGGGCGATACCATCGTGGTCATCGGAGCGGGGACCATCGGCCTGTTCATTCTTCAGGCGGCCAAGCTCCGCGGGGCGAGGACCACCATCGCGTGCGATCTCAACGAGTTTCGGCTGGGGCTGGCGAAACAGATCGGCGCCGATCTGTGCATCAATTCCGGCAAGGTCAATCTGAAGGAAGAGATTCAGAAACGGACCGCGGGCCGAGGCGCCGACGTGACGTTCGAAGCCGTTGGCTTTGCCGAGACGTTCCGCCAGGGGATCTCGATCACCAGGACCGGCGGCACCGTCACGGCGGTCGGCAACCTCCAGAAGGAGACGGAATTCAACCTGCAGGAATTAGTCTCGCGCGAGCTGACCTTCACCGGCTCCTATGCCAGTGCGGGCGAGTTCCGGACTTGCATCGACACGATCGCCTCCGGCCGAATGAACGTCGCGCCGCTCGTCAGTGAAGTGCTGCCGCTCCAGGAAGGACCCAGCGCGTTCAAGAGGCTGCTGGACGGCAAAGAGGACCTGCTGAAGATCATCCTGGAACCGTAGCGCTACAGGGGGGCTCTGCCCCCAGACCCCCGGCATTGGTCGCTTTGAGCCAATAGCATGGTAGTAGGAAGACGGGCTATCGCAACTTCCGGGGGCCTCTCATCACGAACGTTGCCGATCTGCTTCTTGCGGCGGACAGGCGATTCGGGTAATTTGTACTCGCTGCTGTGGAGGATAGGGCTCTGCCGGCAAGCACCCCGAGCGCCGCAGCAGTCCAGTGGCATGGGCGGCACTGGTGTCTTATCGGCGGTGTCTTGCTCTTGTATCATGCTATTGGTGAAAAGCGGAAAATGCCAGGGGTCCGGGGACAGCGTCCCCGGTCATTGGGACGGACGAGCCGGAGTTCTTTCGCTGTCTTTGGGCCGTGAATGGTTGTTGTTGACAGAGGTGCGAGCATGGAGAACCTGTTCGATCTTTCGGGCAAAGTGGCGGTTGTGACGGGCACCAGCCGGGGTCTGGGCCAGTACTTCGGCCGAGCGCTGGCCCAGGCCGGCGCGGACTTGGTTATCACCAGCCGGGACAAGTCGCGTCTCATGGAGTTTAAGGCGGAAATCGAGGGCTTCGGGCGCCGGGCCCTGCCCATCAAGCTCGACGTTCTGAATGAGAGCGATATCGAGGGCATGGTCCGCACCGCGATCAGCGAGTACGGCCGGATCGACATCCTCGTGAACAACGCCGGCCTGAATATCCGCCATCCGGCGATCGAGTTCACCTGGAAGGAATGGGACACCGTCCTCGATACGAACCTCAAAGGGGCCTTTTTTGTTGCGCAGGCCGTAGGCAAGGAGATGATGAAACGGCAGTACGGCCGGATCATCAACATCGGCTCGTGCACCTGCGTCTTCGGCATGGAGGGCATCGGACCCTACTGCGCCAGCCGCGGCGGCATTCTGCAGATGAGCCGCAGCCTGGCCGCCGAATGGGGCAAACACGGCATCACGGTCAATGTCCTGGCCCCAGGGTGGTTCAAGACCGCTCAGAACAAGATGCTCTACGAAAACGCCAAGTGGGTCGAGTACATCGTCGGCCGGATTCCCTTGGGCCGGCCGGGTCAGCCCAATGACCTCGACGGCACCGTCGTTTTCCTGGCTTCCGACGCCTCCGCCTACATTACGGGCCAAATCCTCCTCGTCGACGGCGGCTTCACCACCGGCGCTACCAAGGCGATCGTGTAGCGCGAGGACGCGTTTGGAAGGTTGGAGTGATGGAATGTTGGCAGGATGGGACGCTGGGCCGTTCTGCCCCATCATTCCACTATTCGAACATCGTAGTGCGATTAGTCCACCTCTCCCCTCTCGCTATGCCCTTTATAAGGAATCGCAACGTTGTTGACATGCACTCGCAGAACCTCCTCGTCAGTCAAAGCTTGCCCGGAGTAGGCAATTGAAATCCGCCCCTGACCGTACGGGTCCTTGTTCACTTGGTCAAAGTCTCCGAGAGAGACTCGGACCCTCAATCCCCTAAAGTAGGTGTCCACTAGACCCCCGGGAACGTCCAAGATTGTGAGCCCGGATTTCCCTGCCAAGGCAATGATGTCCTGAATTATCCCAGGCAAGTCTGCGTTATAATACCCGATCTCCAAAGCCAGGCCCGTCACTGTTTGAGCAAGCTCCGTTGTGTCCTGGCTGGCATACAGGAACACTGGACTCACCGGCACGGCGATCCGCACCGAGTCCGCCAGAGAAGCACCGGGAGCGATACGTACATACGTTCCTACAGGAAATGATGGACGCGCCATCACGGTTGTGGGAACATCCAGCCGCTTTCTGATCAGAAGAGTCTGCTTGTCGGGCGTCAGGAACACCTCGAAGGGCTTGGAGGAGGCGATGCTGCTATAGACCCAAGCGTCGTAATCGGTCCCATTTATTATCTTGTAGCCCAACGTGAGCGTGGAATCCGTTACTTCCAGCCCGGTAAGTTCCATCGTCACCGGCGGGCTCTTGCTGGGTTCAGGGGCGTTGACTGGACCTGCCGGCTGTGCGTGAGAGGCCATGTTGCACAGACAGCAGACCGCCAGCAGCTTCAGGATTCTTCTCGCCGCATCCATCTTCCGCTCCTTTCATTGTCCTGCGGGGCAACAGGGGACATCGCTGATATCTCAGGGAGAGCATCAAACCGCCTTCCGTCGTATCCAAAGTCATTATAGCCGAAAGAAACGAAAAAAGGCGAAAAAAAAGGGAGGCAGAGCTTACTCGCTTCCTGGCCTCTTCGAGGGGACGCGGCAGAGACTGCGGGCGGGGTCAGATACCGAATCAAGCGCCGGCGCGGTGGAGAAAAAGTCACGAGGTGGCAGGAATTCAGCTTGACGACGAATAAAAGGATGAGTATGATAAGCAAACAACAGAATCGTAAACTGGAATTATAGCCGGTACGACGCAGGCCGTTGCCGATCGCCAAACGAATGAGTTTCGATGAGCAGCTTCGTCGATGGTTGGGCGAGGGTCCCAATGGGGAGCTATCTTCGTAGGTCGTGCCTCCCGCACGACGTCCACAGGCGAGCGGGGACGCTCGCCCTACGAAGACCGCCCGTCGGTCGGCTGGTCGTGAAGGACTTGGCCAATGCGAGAGCTCACGTTTGGAGACCTGGAACGGCCTGATGGTGTCCCCCGGGCCCTCCGGCGGATGCCCCATCGTGCGAAACAAAGCCAATTTGCACGGAGAGACGAAAACGGCAATCGCTTTGCGGAAAAGGAGTTATGATGAATTGGACCTCTGCGGGGCTTCGGCAAAACAAAGCCAATTTCCTGGCAACGGCACGAGTGCGGCTGTTGCTCGGGCCCGTTGCGCCAAACAAAGCCAATTTCCTCACCGGATAGGGACAGGCATGGGTCGGCAAGGCTGCCGGGCGAGCGGTCATTGGGGCCAGTCGTGCAGAACAAAGCCAATGCGCGGGGAACAGCAGGGCGGGCAAGTGCTTTATAGCCAAAGGGTTAGGATGAGTAGGACCTCAAAAGGCGTTCGGCGAAACAAAGCCAATTTCAAGGGGCCGGTTGGTGGGGCCGGGCGGCATGGCTTGGGTCGGGGCAGGAGGTACGGTCCCCACGGCACGAAGTCCTTGAGTGGGCGGGACGAATCGGGTATACTGATATGACAAGCTTTTGGGTCCCTGCACGCGGCATCTCGCGTGTGGGAGGGGTTCGCCAAATGCGACAGACCGCGTTTGGGGGGCCCGGAGCCCATCTCAGGGGCCGGCATAATGCAGAAAGATGCCCAGGTGGCAGAACAGAACGAGGGTTTGGCGCATCTAAACAACAAACGAGCGATCGTTGGCGGGGACCGCCCGACACTCGCGGAGAACGACGCCCTGCTGGCCGGCCGCCTGCACAAGGGTGAGCGGACGGCGGCCGAAGAGCTCGTAAATCGTTACTACGAACGGATTTATCTGTTTATGCGTGCCGTGGGGCATGACCGTCAGATCAGCGAGGACCTGACGCAGGAAACGTTCTTGCGGGCGTGGTGCCATATCGGCCAGTTGCGCGACGGCAAGGCGCTGAACAGTTGGCTGTTTCGCATCGCCAGCAACGTGTCCAAGCTGCACCACCGAAGGCATAAGGATCGGGCAACCGTCGATCTCGACAGCGTTGACTTGCCGGCCGGCGGTGCGGACGGTTCCATGCGGGCCGGCGAGCGCGAGCAGATGGGGCATCTGCACGAGGCGGTGGTGCGGCTGCCGCGGAAACTCAAACAGGCGATTGTGCTGCATTACATGGAGCAGTTGACCATCGCGGAAGCGGCCGAGGCGGCCGGCATCCGCCAGGGGACGCTCAAGAGCCGCTTGAATCGTGGTCTGGAAGCCCTGAGAAGAGAAGTCGCGGACGAATAGCTATGGGAATACACAAGATTGAGGATCTTTTGAAGGCGTTGGGCGAGCGAGGCATCGAGCGTGCCCGGCCCGAGCTGGGGCAGGAAATCAAGACTCGGATCCCCAACCGGTTGACTGCGCACCGGATGGACACGATCAATATTATCGTGGACTTGCGAGTCAGCCGGGTGGCGGCCGCCGCCGTCATTGTCCTGGCCATGCTCGTGATCGGCCGCTTTCTGGGCGGCCGGGATGCCGCCGGCGCGCGGATGTACGAAGACAGCAAGCTGTTTCTGCGCTATACGCTGGGCGGCGAACGTGCCTGTAACGCGGAGTTTCTGAGCAATTTGACCCAATTCCGCAACGAGTTGGCCGCGCAGGGCCGCGAGGTCGTCTATTACGGCGACAAGGTCAATTTCAAGGATCAGTACAGCATTATCATGCACTGGAAGCTGCCGGATGACAAATACGGTGTGATTCTCGGGGACATGACCGCACGGACGGTCAGCGCCAAGACCCTGATTACTCTCCAGAACCACATGTTGCGGGAGCGAGCCAAGTAGGGGGTTCCGTTCGCCGGTCGGGCAAGACTTCCGTCTTGCGTCACCGGTTTGAGTCTGATAAAATGTCAACAATAGGTGCATAGGCGGCTTCGATTCGTTCATCTTGGGCACTGAAGGGGTTGTTATGACCAGACGCAGGGGTTTTACGCTCATCGAACTGCTGGTGGTGATCGCCATCATTGCGCTGCTGATGTCCATCCTGATGCCGGCGCTGAGCCGGGTCAAGAAGCAGGCCCAATCGGTCGCCTGCATGTCCCGGCTGAAAAGTTGGAGCTTGATGTACAAGCTGTACACAGACGATTACCAAGGCAGCTTCCCCCTCGGTTGGGGGAGAAATGACACCGATCAGTGGCTGGTTTCCATGCGCAGTTACTACCACGACGAACGTCAGATGTTGCTGTGCCCGACGGCTACGAGGCTCGTACTGGGCGCCGGCGATTCAGCGACATGGAAGGCGTGGACGCGGACCATCGGAGGGATCGCCTATATCGGCAGCTATGGGAACAATTCCTGGACGGACAACATGTCGGCGGACCGCGGAGACCGCAAGAAGGAGTGGTTCTGGAAGACCACGCAGAATGTCCCCAATGCCAGCATCGTTCCAGTTCTCGGCGACTCCACGTGGCACGATGCGTGGCCTCGGCATACGGATACGCCGATACCGACGTTGCTGGCTTTTGGATTTGGCGATCAAGGTACGACCAATGAGATGAACCATTTCTGCATCGATCGCCACAATGGCTGGACGAACCTCATGTTCGCGGATTGGTCGGTTCGTCACGTGGGACTCAAGGAGTTGTGGACCCTGAAATGGAACCGGGACTTCAACGTCAACGGCCCCTGGACCAAACAGGGGGGCGTGACTGGCGGCGACTGGCCGCAATGGATGCGCAAATACAAGGACTATTGAGGCAGTCGGGGCCGCCTTGCGATTGCGTTCGCTTTGTCAATAGATGATCGCGATGGCTTCCTCGATGCGGCGGATGACCTCGCCCGCGTCGGCGGGGTTGGAGACGTAGCCGTCGAAACCCCGGTGGAGCAAGGCGGCGGACTCCTGGCCGCTTAGTTGATTCGCCAGCGCAATGATCTTGACCGTCGCAAATTCCTCGTTGGAGCGGATGCTCTGGCAGACGCTCTGGGCGTCGATGCCGTTCATGAGCAGATCGATCAAAACCACGTGGGGTGCGAGCTTCTGGATGGCCGCACCGACCTCGAAACTGCTGCGGGCGACCTGCAGATCGTAGCTTCCTTTGGCCGTCAGGGCGTCCAGCAGCTCTGAGGCGGGCCGTTCGTTGCCGGCTACGACCAGGACTCGAATCTTGCCCACCGGCAGGGCCTCCATTGGCATGTTGTTGGCTTTCATGAAGCGGAGCAGCTCGCTCAGCGGAATCCGGCGATCCTTGCTGCCCGGGATGCGGTATCCCTTGAGCTGGCCGGAATCGAACCACTTGGAAACCGTGCGCGGCGCCACATTGCATATCTTGGCCACATCACCCGTCGTCAGTACGTTCTTGCCTTTTGCCATAGTATGATTCCCGTATCTGTGCACTCCTGCCCTACCGTTCTTCGGCTCGAAAGGAGAGGGCGTTTAGCCGCGGCCGCAGAATTCACGTCACCATGCGAAAGGTTCGGCCTCTGCATGATCGACCGTCCGATAATACCATCTGCGATCTCGGGGGCAGTCAAGACAGCCGCGGCTCTGTTGTGAGGTGAGCTGTGATGGGTGGCAGCGGCAAGGCTATTCCCTTCATGAAACGCGCGTCATACAATGGCCCTGTTCGCGTTAGTGCCTGGGTAAAATCAGGAGAGCATCGATGCAGATACCTTTGTCCCGGCCCGATGTCACCGAGTGGGAAATCGATCGCGTGGTGGAGGTGCTTCGCGGTCCGAATCTGTCGCTAGGACCGGCTCTACCCCGTTTTGAGGAAGCGTTCGCGATCTACATCGGCCGTAAGCGTGCGGTGGCGGTGAACAGCGGCACGAGCGGCCTGTTCCTGAGTCTGCTGGCGCTGGGCATCGGACAGGGCGACGAGGTGATCACGACGCCGTTCACATTCATCGCCTCCGCGACTTCGATCATGATGACGGGGGCCAGGCCGGTCTTCGTCGACGTCGACCCGGTGAGCCTGAACATCGATCCGGGGCGGATCGAGGCGGCCGTCACCAGCCGGACGAAAGCCGTTCTTCCGGTCGAGATTTTCGGAAATCCCGCCGGTTTTGACAAGGTCTGCGGCATCGCGGAACGGCGTCATCTGGCGATTGTGGAGGACAGTTGTGAAGCCCTGGCCTCTACGCTGCACGGTAGAAAAGCCGGCACATTTGGCACGATCAGCGTCTTCGCATTCTATCCCAACAAGCAGATTACGACGGGCGAGGGCGGAATGATCCTAACGGATCGCGACGATCTGGCGGATCTATGCGTCTCGCTTCGCAACCAGGGCCGTGGGCCGGGCGGGCGCTGGCTCGCCCACGAGCGGCTGGGCTACAACTACCGGCTCAGTGACATCAACTGCGCGCTGGGACTCGCCCAGTTGTCGCGAATCGAGGAGATCAAGGCCAAGCGCCGCCAGGTAGCGGCCTGGTACCGGGAGATGCTCGCGGAGGAAAGCCGGCTCATAGTACCGACCGAAGCGGACGGATGCGAGACGAGCTGGTTCGTCTTCGTGGTCCGGCTGGCGGAGCCCTACGGAATCGAGGAACGGGACCGCATCCTGGAAGAGATGGACCGCCAGGGCGTTCAGGTGAGCAACTATTTCCCGCCGGTGCACCTGCAGCCCTTCATCGCGGCCCAATACGGACATGCCCAGGGGGATTTCCCCATAGCAGAGTCGGTGAGCCGGCGGACGATCGCATTACCGTTCTACAACCGCCTGACCCAGGATGAGGTCGCCATCGTCTGCGGAACGCTACGAGGCGTCCTCGACGCCCGCCTGTAATCCCCCGGTTCGGGGTGCCATGCTTACGCTTGCGTAAGCATGGCTTTCCCGTCGGCTTTTTCATGGCTACGCGAGTGCAGACATTACCCCTCGTCTGGAGCGAGGATATCGAACATAAAAACGCAGATATCAATAGTGAGGAGGGCGTTCGCGTGCCGTCGATGCCGGTTTGCAGATTCCCCTTTTCATCGTAGACTTTTGGTAGGGAACCTCGTAGAACGGCTGGAGGGCCGACACAGGGTTCCCGGACGCGACAAGTCGCGGTTCGGGACCCCGAAAGAGTCCAGTGAAGGAAGGGGAGAAATCCTTACATGGGCTGGAGAACGAAGTTCGTCTTTCTGCTGATCGTATACGCCGCGGGGTTTGCGACCGCCGTATACTGCCTGGCGCCGACACCCGACCCGAAGTCGGGAAAGCCGCTGCAGATGGCACAGGTGCGTTCGGCACTCCATTCGCAAGAGCTCATCAAATCGTTCAATGCCGGGATGCACAAGTGCGTCGAACTCGGCAAAGAGGCAGCCACCGAGGCGGCCAAGCTGCTCCGGACGAAGATGAATGAAGCGGCGAAATCGCAGTCCAAGGGATAGCGGCTGACGCGAATTATTGGATGTCCATCTGGAGGCGGATAAGGATTTCGTTCGGACTGCCGCTGCCTTCGTCCAGGCCGGGGAATATCCCTCTTGCACGGATCAATACAACTCCGCCCGGCTCGGTGCCGGCGTTCGGGATCTCGAAGCCGTTGCGGCCGTCGTGAAAGGAGATGGTTGATTCGATTTTCTTTCCATCGCTTGAAATCGTAGGCAGCCAGGCTACAGCCAGCCCCAGAGGGCCTTGCGGGGTCATGTCCGTGATGGCGATTGCCCCCGACTCGCCCTCCAGCACCGTGACGCGAGGTGCGGAAAGGCATTTGAGAGTCACGGAGGCGTCGAAGGATAAGGATTGGGTTTGCTCCCGGCTGAGCGTAGCGTAATACACTTCCGGGTCCGTTGACACTCTGACGAGTTCAATCCCTTGATCTCGAAGGGATTGCCATAGGTCCTGTTCGTCTTCGGAAACCGCGAAGAAACCGACGGCGCATGTGACCTCCCTGCGGTTGGGATTCGCCGTCTGCTCACCGATTTCGTCCGCCCCAGGGGACAACGCCGGAGGTTCTCCGATCGAGCCTCCCACGATCATGCTTTTGAGCCAAGCCAGGGTGGTGTTGACCGCGTGCTGCGTCTGGCTGAGGGCCACGGACCCAGTACCCGGACTGAATGCACCGACAAGAAGCACCGCGAGCGCAACGGCGGCTGCAATCCTCAATGACTTCCGTCTCATGATGGTTCTCCCCAAACTCCGCCGGCGGGACGCCTGCGTTTTTGCTTTTTGTTGTGTGTGTACGACGACGAGGTCGTGAAGCGTTCGCTCCCGCCTCTGGGCGCCGGCTTCTATGTCGAGTCTTCTGATGGACTGCTCGATTTGTTCTGCAGACTTCATCGTTCCACCTCACCGTTCAACATGGATCGCAGCTTGTCGATTCCATAGCGGTACCGGCTCTGGACCGTATTGATGGATGCGCCCTGGACGTTGGCGATCGCGCGGAAGGTCAGGTCGCCCTTGAGATGCAGAACGACGACCTCCCTCTGCTCGTAGGGCAACGTCGCCAGGGCATCGGCGAGCCGCCTCAATTCCTCATCATGAATCGCACGGCCCAGCGGCATCGTCCGCTCATCCGTTTGCGGCTCTGCCTCGGGCGGACTTGCCGACTGACGCTTGTTCGCCCGCAACCGGTCGCGAGCGAGATTTGCCACACAGGTTGTCAAATAGCTTCGCAGGCTGCCGGCGAGTCTGAGCCGCTCGGGCGACTGGGCGAAAGCGACGAAGACATCATGGACAGCGTCCTGGGCCGCACCGACATCATTCAGCAAGCCGGCCGCCACGATGAGCATGACGCCCTCATACTTCTCGTAAATGCGGCACAGAGCCTCAGTGCTGCCGGCCTTGAACCGCAGGATCAACAGCTTGTCTTCCATCGCATTTCGCCGACACGTGTCATTCAAAACAGCCGTTCATCACATATTACACGATTGGCCGGCCTGGATTAGTCTAAGGGGCGAGGATTTCCTTTACCTCGTCCGGTCCTGGACGTCAGAAAAGAACAACGGCCTGTTCTAAGGCTAAACAGGGTTTTGGCCACAGAGGTCACAGAGAAGAAAGGTAAGCAAGAAGGTGGGAAACGAAGAAGGTCAGAAAGTGCCCAGAGAGGAGGGTCGAAACGTCTCCCGTTCTGGCCTTCCCACGTTCGCTCTTCTTGGTACTACAAGGGCGTAACCTCTTGTTTTTTGGCAAGCATTTTCATGCGGCCAACTGCGCAACGGGACCGGGGTCGCACCCGCACATTTCACATTTTCCTCTGACGCGACAAGATGGTGTGCGGAGCACACCCTACCGGCTCTCGCCGCTGCCGTGCCTTGAAAGCGGTAATCGGTAATCCGTAGTCGGTTGCCAGTTAGAAATCCGCATGAACTCGCGAAATTCACGTTGAATCCTCTCTCTGTACTGCAAAGGCGCAACATCCTGTGTTTTTAGCAAGCATTTTCAATGAAGCTGGTGTAAGTCCTTATTACAAAAGGAATTATAGCTCGCGCAGAGACGCAGGGACGCCGAGTTCAAAATGGGTTTCTCTCCTGCTTCTCTCTGCGCCTCCGCGTCTCGGCGCGAGTTGGTTTTGGTTGCGGCCGAAGGCCGCGCTGCGTCCCCTGCGGTTCCGAAAGGTGGGTTGTTGACCTTGGTTGGACCGAGGGGTAATTTAACAAGCAGGAATCGTCGCCTCAAGGGCAGTAATCGGCAGTCAGTAGTCGGTAGTCGGTTGGCACAGGCTTGCTATGAAGAGATCGAAGTGCATTCTCATTGCCCAGGAGATTCGCAAGACCATCGAGCGGCTTCATCTGCGGATGAAGGACCGGTTCCCCGAGTCCAATCTGGCCAACATCTGCAAGGAGCTCCATGAGATCTCGAAGGAGACGGATCAGACGGTCCAGTGGATCGCCAAGCCGAACTACTGGCTGCGCTTCGGCACGTATGGCTTCATTCTGGTTGTCGTGCTGGTGCTCGTGCAGTCCCTCTCGCAACTGGACGTCCGCGCGGACGGCCTGAACCTCGCGGAGTTCGTGCAGATGGTCGGCTCCGCGTTGGACAGCCTCGTGCTGATCGGCGCGGGCATCGTGTTTCTGGTCACTCTCGAAAACCGCAGGAAGCGAAACCGAGTGATCCACGCCGTCAATCGGCTGCGGTGCATCGCCCACATCGTCGATATGCACCAGCTCACCAAGGACCCCGACAGCATCGCCGAACGTGGCCTTGCCACGGCCCACTCGCCGCAACGGGCGCTCACGCAGTACGAGCTGGCCCGCTACCTCGACTACTGCACGGAGATGCTGTCGCTGGTGAGCAAGACCGCCTTTCTGTACGTACAGGATTACCACGACCCCGTGGCCACCGAGGCGGTCAACGACCTGGAGGCCCTGACCAACGGCCTGTCGAGCAAGATGTGGCAGAAGATCATGATCTTGTCGGCAAAAGAGACCGGCGGGCCGTTGACCAAGCCGGATGCGGGCGGCGAGCGCAGCAACCTCGCAGACTGAGAGAAGATGGTGTGCGGAGCACACCCTACCGGCTCTCGCCGATGCCCTGCCTGTGTCAATCCGTATCGCTCTTCTGCTGCCCGCAGCCCCGAGCGTTCTCTGGGGACAAAGACACACTAACCCTTCGTTTGCGGCTCGGCCGGGGGCGCTGGGGTCCAGCCGCCGCCGAGGGCTTTGTAGAGGGCAACGAGGTTGGTCGAGACGGTGCGCGTGCTCAGGGACAAGGCGTTCTCCGAGGAGTAGAGGGCGCCTTGGGCCTGGAGGACGTTCAGGAAGTCGGTTTGGCCCTGGGTGTAGAGGCTGGTGGCCAGCTCCACGGCTTTTCGGTTGGCGGCGACGGCGTCGGTGAGGGCCTTGTAGTGCTCCTGCTCTTTGGCCGAGGCGATCAGGGCGTTCTCCACCTCCTGGATCGCGAACAGGACCGTCTGGCGGTAGGCGATCAGCGACTGCTCTTCCAGGGCTTTCTGCACCTCGATATTGGAGCGGATGCGGCCGCTGGCAAACAGCGGCCAGCTTGCCGACGGGCCGATCGACCAGAAGCGGCTGGACCAGTCGGTCAGGGAGCCGAACTTGTTGCCCTGTGTGCCGAGGCTGCCGGTAAGCGAGAGCCTCGGGAACAGGTCCGCCGTGGCGACGCCGATTTGGGCGGTGGCCGCGTGAATCTGGGCCTCCGCCTGCCGGATGTCCGGGCGGCGGCGCAGCAGCTCGGAGGGGACGCCCACGGGCACCGCCGGCGGGCCGGCAGGGATTGGGGCGGGCGGCGACAATTCCTGCAGCAGGGCGCCGGGCTCGCGCCCGAGCAGGACGCTGAGGCTGTAGATGGCCTGCTGTGCGGCTTGCTCGAGCACGGGGATTTGGGCGGCGGTGGTCGCGACCTGGGCGGCGGCGTTCGCGACGTCCAGGCTGCCGACGAAACCGCCCTTGAACCGCTGGCGGGTGAGGTCGGCGCTGTGCTGCTGGGCCTTGAGGTTTCGTTGCGCGATGGCGATCTGCTCCTGGAAGCCGCGCAGGTCGACGTAGTTGGCCGCGACCTCGGCCGTGAGTGTCACCAGAATGCTCAGGCGGGCATCTGCAGCCGCCTGGAGGTTGGCGGTGGCGGCCTCGATGCTGCGCCGCGTGCCGCCGAAAATGTCCAATTCCCAGGCGGCGTCGAAGCCGGCCTGGTATTGACTGGCGGTGGCGGCAGCCGTCCCGCTGCGACGGAACGAGCCTGCCGCATCGACCGTCGGCCCAATTCCGGATACCGCGATGCCGCGAGAGGCACGGGCCTGGCGAACGCGGGCCGCGGCAAGCTTCAGGTCCAGATTGGTCTCGACGGACCTTTCGATGAGAGAGGTCAGCATCGGATCTGCGAAGACTGTCCACCACTCGGCAAGATCCTGTTCAGCCGACGTGGGCGGCGGCGGGAGAGGCCCGATCCACTGGTCCGGGACCGGCGTCTGCGGCGGCTTGAAATTGGGGCCAACCGCACAGCCGTTCACCAAGAACAGGCAACACACAAGACCCACCTGGGTCGAGTGAGACAAGTCGTGCACAATCCATTGACCAGATTTCCGCATGATAGACTCCCCTTATCCGAAGCAGCTACAGATCACCCCCGTCATTCGTACCGCAAAGCCTCGATCGGATCCAGCCGCGATGCCTTCCAAGCGGGGTAGTACCCAAAGAGTATTCCCACGGCGGCGGAGACGATCACGGACGCCGCGATGGCCGTGGGCGAGGTTTGCACCGGCCAGTGCAACAGGATCCGCACGAGGGTGGACCCGCCGTGGCCGAGCAGGATGCCCACGGCACCGCCGACGAGGCACAGAACGACGGCTTCCACCAGGAACTGGCGGAGGATGTCGCGAGCGCGGGCGCCCACGGACATGCGAAGCCCGATTTCTCGCGTGCGCTCGGTGACGGAGACGAGCATGATATTCATGATCCCCACACCACCGACGACCAGCGAGATCATCGCCACGCACAGCAGCAGATTCGTCATCAATCTGGTCGTGGAGGAGAGGGTATTGCTCATCTCGGTCATGTCGCGGATGGTGAAATCGTCGGATTCGCCCGGGCGGATATGGTGGCGTTCGTGCAGCAGGTCGGTCATCTGGTCGATCGCGGCGGGGATCTCCGGCGCGCTGCGGGCAGCGACCAGGATCTGGTCGATGTTGGTGAAGCGCACCGGCATCGGGGTATCCGCCGCCTGGACCTCCGATTGCAGCGGGTAGAGACCGGGCTGCCCGCCGGGGTAGAGGTTGCTCAGCGTATTCACCGTGCTGCTCGCCGCGGCGGCCGCACTCTGGTTGGCCGTTTGCAGCGACGAGCCGGTGACGCGGTATTTGATCGTGGTCCACGGCGCCAGGAGGATGTCGTCCTGGTCCATGCCCATCATGTTGGCGCCCTTGCTGCCCAGCACGCCGACGATGCGGAAGGCCACGTTCTTGACGCGGATCTCCTTACCGACCGGCGAGGTGCCTTCGAACAGCTCGCGGACCAGGGTCTGTCCGATCAGACAGACCTTGTTGCCGTTGAGCACGTCACGTTCCGTGAAGGATTCTCCGTCGACCACGGTCCAGTCGCGAACGTCGAGGAACGCGGGGGTGGTGCCGTACATGGACGAGGGGACCCAGTTGCGATTGCCGTAGACGACCTGGGTGCGCGACCGGACCGCCGGCGCGGCGGTGCGCACGGCGGGGCACTCCTTCAGAATGGCCTCTCCATCATCCGGCGTGAGCGTCATGACGCTGCCGGAGCCGAAGCTGATGCCGCTGCTGGTGGCCGTACCGGGCATGACCAGCACGACGTTGGCGCCCATGCTGGAGATGGACTTCTGAACGGCCGCCGAGGAACCGGCGCCGATTTCCATCATGGCGATGACCGCTGCCACGCCGATGACGATGCCGAGCGTGGTCAACAGGGCCCGCATCGGATTGCGCCGCAGCGCCTTCAAAGCGGTTCGAATGGTGCGATAACTCTTCATGATACGGGTCCTCCCGGTTCTGCGGCAGCGCCGTTGACGATCGCGCCGTCATGAATGTGGATGATCCGCCGGGCGTGCCGGGCCACTTCCGCATCGTGCGTGACCATGATAATCGTGATTCCGTCCGTCTCGTTGAGTTGAACGAACATGCGGAGGATTTCCTCGCTCGTGTGCGAATCGAGATTGCCCGTCGGCTCATCCGCGAACAACAGCGGCGGGTGATTCACGAGCGCCCGGGCAATCGCCACCCGCTGCTGCTGACCGCCGGAAAGCTGGGATGGCTCGTGGTCGAGCCGGTCCTCCAGGCCCACCCGCACGAGCACCTCGCGTGCGTGTCGCCGGGCCTCGCGATCCGACAGATCGGACGTGTAGGTCAGCGGCATCGCCACGTTCTCCAGGGCGCTGGTGCGCGGCAGCAGATTGAAGTTCTGAAACACGAAGCCGAGCTTGCGATTGCGCACCATGGCCCGCTGATCGGCGGACAGCTTGGACACTTCCTCCCCGTCCAGCCAGTATTGGCCGGAGGTGGAACGGTCCAGGCAGCCCAGGATGTTCATCAGGGTGCTCTTGCCCGATCCCGAGGCGCCCATCAGGGCGACCATCTCACCCCGCGCGACGGTCATGGACACGCCCTTGAGCACCGGGACGGAGATATCGCCGATGTAGTACGTCTTGTAAATATCATGCAATTCGATGAATTCCATGCGTGCCTTACTCCCTGCGCGGCGGCCGCTATCGTGTCGGCGGGCCACCCATGCCACCACCGCCGCGCGGGCCGCCGGCGCCGCCGCTGCCTCGTGGTCCGCCCCGTGGGAACCTCGGTGCGAAGGGATTGGTGGAGTCGGTCTGGGCGAGGGCCTTCGTCTGGATGCCTGCGACGATCTCCAGCCCTTCGGTCAGGCCCTCGCCCTGGATCTCGGTCATCGAGCCGTCGCTTTGGCCTGCTTGCACGGGAAGGGGCCGGACATACTTGCCTTCGAGGACCCAAAGGGTACTCCGGCCTGCGCCGTTGTCGAAGGCGGATCCGGATTGCGAACCTCTGGCTTGAGGATTGCGCGTACCATTTTGTGAACGCCCGCCTCGCTGCGACCCGCGCGCTACGGAGGGCGGTCCCTGGTTGGAGCCCGGGGTTGCAGAGCTGCCGCCGCCGGAGCGAGTCGAATCCGCCATCTGCGCGGAGGCCAACACGCGGGAGTCCGGCGCAATCTGATCGGCGGAGGGCGTCCATCGCAATGCGGCGTTGGGCACCATCAGAACGTTGTTGCGCCGATCCAGCTCGAACTGGACGTTGGCGGTCAGATAGGGCAGCAGCCGCCCCGAGGGGTTGTCGGTGATAATCTCGACGGTATAGGTAACGACGTTCTGCGTCATGGAGGCGTTGAGCCGGACCTTGCCCACCTCCCCCTGGAACCTCTGGCCGGGGAAGGCATCCACCGTGAAGCTGACCGGCTGGCCGGCATGAATCTTGCCGATATCCGCCTCGTTGACCGCCACCCACACCTGCATGCGAGTCAGATCCTTGGCCAGCAGGAACAGGCTGGGCGCATTGAGGCTTGCCACCACCGTCTGGCCGGTGTTGACCCGACGGTCGATGATCACGCCTTTGACCGGCGAACGGATCGTGCAGTAGTCGAGATTCCGTTTCGCCCGCTGACTCGCCGCCTCGGATTGGGCGACCGCTGCCTGGGCTTGGAGAATCGACGCGTCGCTCACGTCCACATTGGCCTGGGCGATCTCGTAAGCGGATTTGTAGCTGTCATAGCTGACCTGCGCCAAGGCCTCCGACGGCCCGAGCTTCTGCGCCCGGTCCCAGTCCCGCTGGGCCTGGTACAGCCTCGCCTTCGCCTGCTCCAAGTTGGCGTTGGCCACCTGGAGAGCGGCCTTCGCCTGCTGAATCTGGGCGGCCGCCTCCGCGGCCTGGGCCTTGTAGAGAGAATCGTCGATGTTCACTAACACCATGCCCGCCTCGACGCGGGACCCATAATCCACGGTCTTGCCGTCCGCATCCTTGCCGAAGGAGACCATCTGCCCGGCGACCTGTGCGCCGACGTCGATCACTTCCTCCGGCTCCAGCGTGCCGGTAGCCCCGATGGAGACCAATAGATCGCCGCGCACCACCTTGGCCGTGCGAAAGGTAATGGCCTGGTCGTTATCCCGCTGGAGATACCAGGCGGCGCCGCCGCCAACCAGCCCCAGTAAGACAAGCACAATCACAACCTTCTTGACCACGTGCTTCATGAGAGAGTCCTCTGTAAATCGACGGTGTTCAACCCCGGTCGGGACTCTATCTTATATCCCATGTGCGCCGACGATTCAAGCCCCAGGTGGACCGAGGTGCACGACCGTTCATGCGATGAGCCGGACACGGTTTTTCGCGACGATTTCTGAATGCGTGAGATTGACGCAGACAACGCCCATCGGTTATACTGTAGCGTAGGTCGTTTGGAACCGCAGATGAACGCGGATGAACGCCGATAACCGGAGGAGATCTGATCTCACACAAAGCCACGGAGCCACGAAGTTGAGAGTGTATGCCAACCGCGTTCTTCTCTGTGTCTTTGTGACTTCGTGTGAGTAGATTCCGGTTGCATCCGCGTTTCTCGGTGTTCATCCGCGGTTTCAGATCAGTGTCGTGCGGCTCTTCTCTCGAATCGGAGGCAGGTTATGGTTACTCCAGGCGGGTTCCGAGCGTATGCAGCAGTCGTCCTCTTCTTGACCCTCGTTTCCACCGCCACGGCCAAATACAGCGGGGG
>Ga0315286_10000171_pt1 | contig 48348 bp, 48 predicted proteins | sample YL17G10_0_MG_FD_205038 | JGI IMG/M metagenome (GOLD analysis project Ga0315286, IMG submission 205038) | Sediment microbial communities from Yellowstone Lake, YNP, Wyoming, USA - YL17G10_0 | ecosystem: Environmental > Aquatic > Freshwater > Lake > Sediment | place: USA: Wyoming | collected...
ACCCTCGGCGGCGGCGTCCGTTGGGACATGAGCGACAAGACGTACCTGGACGCCGCGGTTACCCTGGGGACCGCCGGCGGTGACACCCTCGGCGGGTTTGACAGCAGCACGTCCTACAACCTCGAGGCACGGATTTTCTGGGAGTTCATGGACAACGCGACGCTCGTGCCGTTCGTCGCGTGGAGGGCGGCGGACTTCGCTCTCGCCGATGTTCCGGCGACGAGCGGCGACAAATGGAGCGACGTCATGCTGGGCGCCAGCTTCGATTTCGACGTCAACACGAACAACATGCTCGTGTTTGCGACCGAGGTGGAATTCTACAACTGGGAGCCTTCGAAGAAAGCATCGGGCGACCAGGAAGAGCTTACGGTGAACGTCCTTCCGAGGTTCTACGTGGCCCTCGAGTCCGACATCACCTCCTGGTTCACGGCTCGCGTCGGCGCGACCAAGACGATGGCGAAGGTCACCGCCAAGGATTTCGCGGGCGACGAAACCGTGGTCACCAACCCGGAACTGTTCGACCTGTTTGATGACTTCGCGTGGTTCCTGGGCGGCGGCTTCCACGTGGGCGAGTGGGACATCGATGCGGTGTTCGACCCCGCGATTCCCTTCCGGCTTGGCTACTGGCTCACGGGCTACAGCTCGAGCACGCCCCCGATCGGCCGTGTGAGTGCAACCTACCGGTTCTAGTCCCGGTACGGTCTGACGTATGACCTTCGAGGGCCCCCGTCGAGACGGGGGCCCTCGTCATTTGGGCCTCTGAATTTGTGCCCCCGACCCCGTCTCCCCCCGCCCGCTGGCCAGTCAATCCTTCCCCCCCCAAGGCCCGATTATTGCTCATCTACAACGCGGTCAAACCAGTTCGGAGACTCGAAACGTCTCGATCGGACCCCGATGGTGTACTTTTTCTACTATCTCCCAGTAGGGATCAACGCCAGACTCCGCAAGTTCCCGGTGTCAACGTGGGCATACGCCGGTTTGTGCGTGCTGGTCTTCGTCCTCTACCGGTATTTTTCGAGCCGCGTGCCCTTTCAGTTCGAAAGGCTCGCCTATTTCCCGGACATGGGTACCCTGGTCACAGCGGTGACGGCGGCGTTTCTCCACACGGGCTACTTTCATCTGATCGGAAATCTTGTTTTCCTCGTTTTGTTCGGCCGGTTTGTCGAGGACCGTATGGGGGGAGTGCTGTTCTCGACGATCTTCGTCGGTTGCGCGGGGATCGGAAATGTGCTTCAGGGGCTCTTCAACACATACGTTCTCCACGCTCCATACGTGGGGATCGTCGGGGCGTCGGGGGCCATTTCGGGGCTTCTCGGGGCATTCACGGTCAGATTCCTTATGAACAAGCTTCAGATCGCGTACTGGGTGTTCATGCCCCTCCAGGCGTTTACGCGGGGCGGGAAAGCCGAGATCCCGGTCATCTTCGCTGTGGCATTCTGGTTCCTCATGGAATTCACTCGGGGACTTCTCCAGGCCAACGGGTTCGGAACACAAGTGGCCTACGTGGCGCACGTCTCCGGATTCTTGCTGGGTGCGGCGGCGGCTCTTGCATCGGGGCAGTTTACAGAGGGACGTGTGGAGGCTCTGTTGCAGCGCGCCGCCGAGTATGTGCGCAAAGGAGAGCCCTACGCGGCCCAGGGCGACTATATCCGGTATCTCGAGTACCGGCCTGGCGATGCGGACGCCCACGCGGGTCTGGCGCGCGCGATGGTCCTCACACGTGACGTCGCAGGGGCCCGAGAAAATTACAGAAAAGCGTGCGAGCTCCTCATCGACGAGAAAAGACGGGGCGAATGCGAAGCGGTCTATCAGGAAGTGGTCCGGGGGATCGAGGACTTCACGCTGGACGCCGAGTACCAGCTCGGGCTGGCGTTTGGCCTCGAAAGGGATCTTAAACCCAACCTCGCCGTCCACGCGTACGAGATGTTTGCCGCGAAATACCCGGATCACGCCGAGTCGGCGTTTGCCCTCCTCCGGGCCGCCGGCATCCAACTCAACACGTTTTCGGATCCGGGGGCTGCGGACAGGCTGTATGAACGGCTCCTGGAAAACTATCCGCACGACGTGTGGGCGGATTTCACGAGGGAACAGCGGCGGAGACTCGCCGGGCAGGGAGCGTGACGGGGAGGTCACGCCGAACCGGATCGGGCTCTCCCGGCGTCGATGAGCGCGGTATGGAGGGTGTCGACGGTTTTCTCCCGCGCGGTTGCGGGTACAAGACAGGTCACTGAGAGAGACGATGTGCCCACGTAGCGGACGGGAATCCCCGCCTCGCCAAGCAGCTGCTCTATACGGGCGATCGCCCGGGCGCTGGAGCTCAATCCGGTGCCGACGACGGAGACCGAGGCGAGCGGCTCGCTCACGTCGATCGCGATCCCGTGCGGGCGGATCTTTTCGACGGCAGCCCTCACAGCCGGCAGATCATCCGCCTCTACGACGAAAACAAGGCTGTCGCGGGTGCCCTCGGAGGATCGCTGGTAGAACACGAAGCGGATCTCACGCTCGACGACAAGATTGAGGAAGCCGGAAAGCGCCGTTCCGTCGCCCTGGGAAACGATGCGCACGAGCGCGACGTTTCCGTGAGATGTGACGCTCGTGATGGACTCGTGTTCCACGTCGTCTCCGTTCCCCACGACGGTGCCGCGGGGATCGTCGAAACTGGAGAGAAGATGGAGCGGTACGCGGTACCGGCGCGCCAGCTCCGCCGCGCGATAGTGTAGCACCTTCGCGCCGAGGACGGCAAGCTCGAGCATGGCGTCGTAGCCGATTCGCGGCAAAAGACGGGCGGTCTTGACGATCCGAGGGTCCGCGGTGAACACGCCGGGCACATCCGAGTAGATCTCGCAGCGCGCGGCCCCCAGTCGTGCCGCGAGGGCGACGGCCGTCGTGTCGGACCCGCCGCGGCCGAGGGTGGTGATCTCCTTGGCACGGCTCACACCCTGGAACCCGGCGACGATCACGACGTGCCCGACGGAGAGCGCCTCTTCGATACGCCCCGCGTGGATTTCTTCGATCAAGGCTCGCGTGTGACCGGTGTTCGTCACGATGCCGCTCTGGGAACCGGTAAACGAGATCGCCCGGCACCCCATCGAGTTGAGCGCCATGGACAGAAGAGCCATCGATACCCTCTCGCCGACGGTGAGCAGCATGTCCAGCTCCCGACGCGAAGGATGAGGCGTGATCTCGTGGGCGAGCCTGACGAGCCTGTCCGTCGTCGATCCCATGGCGGAGACGGTGACGATGATCCGGGTGTCGTCACGGGTCCGCGCTGCGATCTTTTCCGCCACCTTCCGGATGCGCAGCGGAGAGCCGAGCGAAGTGCCGCCGTACTTCTGAACGATGAGGCCGTCCGACATGATTGTCCCCCGGAGTCGCACCGACTATAGCACCGGCACGCGGATTGCAGCAAAGATTCCTTGCCGGCGAGATTCTCGCACCCATAAAATCCTTGCTGGGGAAACGGTCGGGTGCTAGCCTCCGAAGCGGTTGCGGGGCCATCTGAGCCGATCCCGACGGGTGTTGCTCGAGTTGTCGACGGTCGTGGACGGCGTGGACACCGGGAACAATTGCCGTCTCGTTGAGGATGGGATCATCGGCGGGCCGCGACGACCCGCGAGTGGGATGTGGGAGGTGGTGAAAGATGACGAGCGGTATATCCATAAAGGCGCTCCCTCCCGAAGACCGTCCGAGGGAAAGGCTCTACCACATCGGGCCGGCCGACCTCGCGCTCCAGGAATTGCTCGCGATCGTTCTTGGACGGGGATCGAAAGAAGGAAGCGCGTTGTTCCTCGGGTACCGGCTTCTGGAGAATTTCGGGGACATCGTCACATTGGGCCGCGCGGGTCCCGATGAGCTGACGAAAGTGCCCGGAATCGGTTTTGTGCGCGCGTGCCAGATCGCCGCTGCCGTCGAGTTGGGGAAGAGGTTCAGCCGCGCCTCGGCTACGCGGGGCGTGTCGGTCAGCGGGCCGTCGGAAGTGGCCACGCTCTTCATGGACGAGATGAAGCACTACGACAAGGAGCATTTCAAGGCGGCGCTTCTCAACACGAAGAACCAGATACTCAGGATAGTGACGGTATCGATCGGATCGCTCAACGCGTCGGTCGTCCATCCAAGGGAAATACTCAAGCCGGCGATATCGGCGAGCGCCGCTTCAATCATCCTCGTGCACAACCACCCGACGGGCGACCCGACGCCGAGCAAGGAGGACGTTGAGTTCACGAGGCGTTTCGCAAAGTGCGGCGAGCTGATCGGCATACAGCTGCTCGACCATGTCATCATAGGCTCGAGCGGATACCGGAGCCTCAAAGAAGCCGGTGTGTTTTGATTCGAATGCGTGCCAGCGTTCGAGAAAGGACAGTGATCATAAGTGGTTTCCTGGTTCTCGAACTACCTCTCCAATGACGTAGCCATCGATCTCGGAACGGCGAACACCCTCGTTTTCGTCAAGGGAGAGGGCATCGTGCTCAACGAGCCGTCCGTAGTGGCCGTGGATCAATCCACCGGGAAGGTGTTCGCGGTTGGGGCGGAAGCGAAAACGATGCTGGGCAAGACGCCCGATCATATCGCTGCAATCCGGCCGCTCAAGGACGGTGTGATCGCCGACTTCGAGCTCACGGAGAAGATGTTGAGGGTGTTCATCCGAAGGTCCCAGAAAAAAAAGCTCTTCATAAGGCCGAGGATCGTAGTCGCGGTGCCCTCCGGCATCACCGAGGTCGAGAGACGCGCGGTACGGGACAGCGCCGAACACGCGGGCGCCAGAGAGGTGTTCTTGATCGCCGAACCGATCGCCGCGGCGATCGGGGTCGGGCTCCCCGTTAGCAAACCCGCCGGCAATATGGTCATCGACATCGGCGGCGGCACGACGGAAATCGCGGTCATCGCCCTCGACGGAATCGTTGCGAACTGTTCGATTCGCGTAGCCGGCGACGAGATGGACGAGGCGATCATCCAGCACGTGAAAAAGAACTACAACATGTTGATCGGTGAGCAAACGGCGGAGATGATCAAGATAAGGATCGGCTCCGCGTGGAAGCCGGAAAAAGAAGTGGAGATGGAGGTCAAAGGGCGCGACCTCGTAGCTGGGATACCGAAGACGCTCAAGCTGAGCAGCGCTGAAATCCGAGAGGCGCTGAGCGAACCGGTTTCTCAGATCGTCGAGGCCCTCAAACAGGCGCTCGAACAAACGCCGCCGGAACTCGCCGCGGATATCGTGGACCGGGGCATCGTGATGACGGGGGGAGGTTCTCTCCTCAAGGGGCTCGACACCCTTCTGAAGGAACAGACGAATCTTCCCATCAACGTCGTCGATGATCCCCTGTTGTGCGTCGTCTTGGGGGCGGGCAAAGTGCTCGACAATGTCCACCTGTACGACCGGATTCTGATGAAGAGTATGCACGACTAGTATGCCGATCTTCGAGATTCTTCTTCGCAGGCACCGGGAGAAAACGACTCTCGCTATTCTCACGCTCGCCTCCGTGTCTCTGATGCTCATCCCCCAGCCATCGCGGCTCACGCTGGCGCAGACCGCGTTGAACGGGATCCTTTACCCGTTCTACAGCGTCAGGAACTATCTGGACGACCTTGGGTCGGTGAAAAAGGAGAACAGCGAACTCAAGCGGATGGTCGCGAGCCTGCTGCACGAGCGCGAGAGGCTTACGCAGTTTCGCGACGAACGCGAGAGGCTCCGGAGGCTGGCGGAATTCAAGGAGGAGCAGTTTCTCGATCTCGTGCCCTGCGAGGTGATCGGCAGGAATCTCGACAGGTTCCAAACCGCGATCGTGATCGACAAAGGGGCCGACGATTCGATAAGGACCAGGATGCCCGTCCTCTCCTACGAAGGCTATGTGGGTCGTGTGACGAATGTTTTCAAGAACTCGTCCTGGGTGCAACTCATCTGCAGCCGGAACAACCCGGTGAGCTGTCTCGACAAACGGAGCCGCGTCGTCGGAATCCTCGAGTGGAGTCAATTCTCCCGGTTCGAACTCAAACAGGTGAGCGTCGTCGATGACGTCCAGGTCGGCGATACGTTGATCACCAGCGGGTTCGGAGGCGTGGCGCCCAAGGGCTTTCCCCTGGGCGTTGTCACAAAGGTGAGAGAGCAGATGGACGGAGTGAGTCTCAAGGTCGAGGCGGTGAGCGATATCAATTTCAGGTCGCTCGAAGAAGTCTTTGTCGTCAAGGACGAGATCCCCTGGGATCGCGCGATCTTCCACGACCCGCAGGACTCCGCTCTCGTGAAGAGCGTGTTGGGGGGCGGGCCATGAGGGGGGTGGGCGCCGGCATCGTGCTCGTCTTGTTTTTTCTACTGCAGGTCCTCGTGTCCGACAAGATCACGTTCCGAAGCATCGGCCCGGATTTCCCCCTGCTCATCGTGTCATACTTCGCCCTTTCAAATGGGGCGGTCCGGGGTTCGATCGTCGGCTTCGTGGTCGGCTTTTTCCAGGATCTCTTCAACCCGTCTTTCCTCGGGCTGAACGCCCTGACGAAGTCCCTCGTGGGGTACGCGCTCGGCCGCGCCGGCGCCCAGACCGAGCGGGAAAACCCGCTTTTTCTGCTCGGACTCTTTGGCGTCACCGCCCTGGCGCACGACTTCGTCTATCTGCTTGTTTTCACGCAGCTCCACTTGGCGAAGTTTTTTCTCACGTGGGTGACGGTGTCGATTCCCTCAGCCGTGTATACGGCTCTGGTCGGCGCCCTCGTCCACACGATCGTCATGTTCTCCCTGACCGAGGTGGTGAGATCCCTTGGCAAAACGCGATCCTAGGGACGAACACCGCGGGAGGGAGCGGATCCAGTGGCTCGTGATCATCGTCGCCGCGCTGCTGCTGATTCTCGTCGGGCGGCTCTTCTATCTCCAGCGGATCAAGTACGGGTACTACGCGGAGTACGCCGAGGAAAACCAGTTCCAGCGCGAGAGAATCGTTGCGCCCCGCGGGTTGATCCTGGATCGCAACGGCGTTGCGCTCGTGAACAACGTTCCGAACTTCGACATCGTCCTCCCCTGGCAACACAAGAAGAAGCTGCACGCCATCGTGAGGGATCTCAGCGTTTATCTTCCTCTGGATTCCGCGCAGATTTTTGGGCGATCCGAGACGTGGGAGAAGAAGCACGGCGGCGCTCCGCTCCCGATCATACAGGGCGCGAACAAGATCGAGATATCGTTCGTCAGGGAGAACTTCGATCTTTTCCCCCAGCTCAGGGTCGAGACCCGCTCGAGCCGCAGGTATCGGATGGGGGTTTTCGCGTCGCATCTGCTGGGGTATGTGGGAGAAGTGGACGACGAGTTCCTCGCCGAGAACAAACCGAGAGGGTATTTCCCGGGCGACATGGTCGGCAAAACTGGGGTCGAGCAGGTATGCGAGGAATACCTGAGAGGGAAGGATGGACAGAACGTGGTCGCTGTAAATGCGTCGGGGACCGTCCTCGGTGACCTCCCGCATCTGTCACGACCGCCCGTCCCCGGGAAGACCGTCTCCCTCACGATCGATGCCAAGGCGCAGGCATCGCTCGAGGAGCTCATCGCCCCGCGGGGGGGGGCCGGCGCCGCCGTCGTCATGGATGTGCGCGACGGGTCGATCATCGCTGCGGTGAGCCTCCCTCAGTTCGATCCCAACAGTTTCGCGCAGGGTATCGAAAAGGAAGAGTGGGATGGGCTGTCCGCCGCGGAGGGAAAGCCGCTCTTCAACAGGTTCCTCACCGCCACGTATCCTCCGGGGTCCACGTTGAAAGTCGTCAGCACGTACGCGATCCTCCTCAACAGGGTCGTCGACCCCGATGCGGCGCTCGTGTACTGTAACGGATTGCACCGGTTCGGCAACCGGGTGTTCAAGTGCTGGAAACCCGAGGGACACGGGTACATGAATCTCTACAATGGGTTCGTCCAGTCGTGCGACTCGTATTTTTTCGAGGTGGGCGCGATACTCAACGTGAACGATCTGGCCGAGGCGAGCCGCGAATTCGGTCTCGGCTCGCCCACGGGCGTCGAACTGGCTAACGAGACGAGGGGACTCGTACCCGACGGCGACTACTACAACCGGCGGTTCGGAAAAAGAGGCTGGACGCAGGGGCTGATGCTCAACAACATCATCGGGCAGGGCGAATATCTCGTCACCGCGCTCCAGATGTGCCGGGTGGCTGCGGCCGTCGCCAACGGCGGTTATCTCGTTCAGCCGCACGTGATCAAAGAGATCGAAGGCACCCCGCCGGGGACGTACGCCAAGGTGAAGATCGAGCGTATGACTCCCGGTATTCTCGATTTTCTCCGGAGGGCGATGCGCGGCGTGGTGCAGGACCAGCACGGGACCGGAAGGGCCAGCAGGATCGCGGATCTCCTCGCGGCGGGCAAAACGGGGACCGCTCAGAATCCGCACGGCAACGACCATGCGTGGTTCATCGGGTACGCTCCCGCCGATGATCCTCAAATCAGCATCGCGATAGTCATCGAGAACGCCGGCCACGGCGGAGCGGTGGCGGCCCCCGTGTGCCGGGATTTTTATCTCGATTATTTCCAGAAGGCGCCCCCCGAATCGCTCGTTACGCAGAAACGAGCGCCGGCCGAGGAGGCCGTGCAAACGGACTGACGATGAGAACAAAACAGGATTTTGATTGGCTCATACTGATTAGCTCGACGATTCTCATCATCGTCGGGCTCGGGCTCATATACTCGGTGTTTCACGTGCAGCTGACCAGCGATGCCGAGAGAGTGAAGAACGTGTATTTTCTCCGGCAGCTCATTTGGGTCTCGGTGGGGATCGTGGCGATGTTTGTGGGGTTCGCCGTTCCGTTTCGGTATTACGAGTCTCTTGCCTACGTCGTCTACGCGGTGTGCACAGGCCTTCTCGTCCTCGTCCTGTTCATCGGCAGCGGTGACCAGGCGCAGCGGTGGATCTCGCTGGGGCCGGTGAGACTGCAGCCGTCGGAATTCATGAAAATCGGAATAGTGTTCGTGTGGGCGCGGGTCCTCTCGGGCCAGCGCGGCGGTGCCGATCGTGCGAAGAAGGTGCTGATCGCGCTCTGTCTCTCCGTCTTGCCGTTCCTGCTCGTTCTGAAGCAGCCCGATCTCGGCACCGCGACCATCATGCTGCTGGTCATTCTCCCTGTGTTTTACTGGCGCGGGGTCAGAGCCTATCGGATTCTGTTTTGCATATTGCCCGTCGTCGCGACGCTGCTCATCGTCTCCGGAGAGAAGATAACGGGCAATCCGTGGCCGTTCGGCATCTACATCGTGCTCATCTTCGTCGTCGCGTATCTCAAGAGATCCGATCTCAGAGCGAGCTTTGCTCTCATCGCGTCGAATCTCGGAATCGGAGTGTTTCTTCCTTTTGCTTGGCAGCACCTCAAAGGGTACCAGCAGGAGAGGATCATCAGTTTTCTCGACCCGGGGTCGCGCAGGCTCGACGAGGGGTGGCAGGTCTTCCAGTCGAAGATCGCGATCGGGTCCGGCGGCTTGTCGGGAAAGGGGTTCCTCCTGGGGTCGCAGAAGGCGCTCGAGTTCCTGCCGGCCAAGCACACGGACTTCATCTTTTCGGTAATGGGCGAGGAGCAAGGGTTCGTAGGCGCGTTTTTCGTGCTGTTCCTGTTCGGCGTTCTGATCGTTCGGGCGCTGTTCCTGGCCAACAAGGCGAAGAGCGAGTTCACGAGTACCGTGTGCATCGGGATCGCCGCGTATTTCTTCTTCCAGGCGTTGATCAACGTGGCGATGACGACCGGGATGGCTCCAGTCACGGGCATTCCGCTTCCGTTCTTGAGCTACGGAGGGAGCTCTCTCGTGGTGAGCTGTTTCTGCGTCGGGCTTCTGTTGAATTGCAGTGTCCGCTGGTTCGAGTACTGAGCGGGTTTCGCGGAGTTCGCGTAAGGGGAGTACATCGGCCGGAATCAACGACCGCGCCCTGAGGGAAAGAGCGCATGCATCCTGTTCTTTTCAGATTCGGGTGGTTCAGCGGCCACTCGTTTGGTTTCATGCTCGCCGTGAGCTTTCTCCTGGGGATCTACATATCGGGCTATCGCGCGAAACGGTTCGGTGTCGCTCCGGAACACATCCTGGACCTCAGCGTCTACGTGATCATATCCGGCGTCGTCGGTTCGCGTCTCCTCTACGTTGCGTTCCACATCGACGAGTACAGAAACTTCGTCGACGTCTTCGCCCTCTGGCAAGGGGGAGCCACGCTCTACGGCGGGTTCCTTCTCGCCATTCTCGCCGGCTACATCTTTTCGAGAAAGCGAAACGTCGGTTTCCTCCTTCTGGGCGACATCATCAGCCCGGCTCTCGCCCTGGGGATCGCGCTCACCCGCGTGGGGTGCTTCCTGAGCGGGTGCTGTTTCGGCAAGCAGACCACCCACGCATGGGGCGTGACGTTTCCGCCGGACTCGCCGGCGGGGGCTTATGAGAGGGGTCTCGCGGCGGTGGGGAGCGCGGGGGCGGTCGCTTTGCATCCTTCCCAGCTCTACGATTCTCTTCTCGGTCTCGTCACGTTCGTTCTCCTGATCGCGCTGCAAAAGAGACTCGCGAAACGGGGGGCGGCGTTCGGGTTGATGCTCTTTTGCTACGGGGTTTCCCGTTTCGTCGTCGATTTCACGCGGTACTACGAGACAAACATGATGCTCACGGGGAGTATCAACCTCAACCAGGTCATCAGCGCGGGGCTCGTCATCGCCGGGGTCTATCTCCTGTTTCGGCGAGCGCAGGAGAAAACGCCTGCTCGCTCCAACCCGCGGGAGTAGCCGGCACCTGTCAGGGTTGCGGTGTGGGAAGTGTGGGGAGTGGGCGACCATTTGAAGTCATGCGCGCGGGGTCTCCTCCGGACGTTCGATTTCCTCAGACGGTTCCTCGTAAGATTTGCCGGACGACGTCGTCCGGACCGGCTCGCCGGTGTCATTCGTTTTGGGCTCGGATCGGTCCTCGATTTTCTCGTCGAGGACGGGTGCGCGCTCTGCCGGCGGCCGCACGACGCCCGCCGGGCGTGGGGACCCGCGGTCGCCGAGCCGGTCCGATATCTTCTCGAACCCGTTTCCGTCGGGTGTCTCTTCGGTGTATTGAAGGCTGTCAATCATCCTGTGTGTGCCGGGTGTGCCGACGGGCTCGTGGTGGCCCATTCTATCGGGGTGCTGGGGAAAATCATCGGCGCGGACGGGATCGAGACGACCCTCGGGGAGAAATTCGGGGGGTCGTGGGATGCGGCGCTCGCCGCGTGCGCGACGCGCCGCGGCGGGGGGAGCGGGGAAGCGTCGTTGCCCGGGGGGCCGTTGTTGTGGTCGCCGCACACGGGGAGCGGGGAAGCGTCGTCCCGCGAGGAGCTGTTCTTGCCCTCGCCGGACGGGGAGACGATAAACATTGTCGCGCCCTTCATGACCACCGACGCCGCTTTGAAAATCATACACCTGCTGAAATTCGGCGGGTACCTCGACCTGGCGCTTCCGATCGCCCGGTCTATGGGGTGGGCGATCCGGTGGTCCGGCGTGGAGCACGACGGCGCCGCGATTCTTGTCCCAACCCCGATGGACCGGCGATCGGAGAAACGGCGCGGTTTCAACCACGCCGAGCGGATCGCCCGCGAGCTTGCGATCGACCTCGGTCTTCCCGTCGCGGCGGGCGTCCTTCACAAGAAGACGGGAACACAGAGGCAGTCCAAAACCAAACACGAGCACCGGGCGCGAAACGTCCGGAGCGCGTTCTGGTGTCCCGCCCCATCGACCCCCCAACTCGCCGGGAAGGCCGCAATCCTCGTGGATGACCTGGTCACGACCGGGGCCACGGCGGCCGCCTGCGGGGCCGCGCTTCTCGGGGGCGGTGCCCGGTCGGTTACGGTGGTTTGCTTCGGTAGGGCGCTGTAGTTCTACGACTTGACAGGGCGGGTGGGGGGTGGTTATCATGACTTTCTCAGTCGGCGCGGCAACCCCCCGCCTGGGCTGGACGAGGACCAGCGGCCGGGGGATTTTTTGCCGGACGCCGGGTGCAGGAACAAGGTCCGTGTGAACCGGGGCCGGTCGGCGGTGGACCGGTGATTTTTCTGTCCGCCCAAAGGGGCGGCGGATCGATAGGGAGGTTTCGATGGCAATCAAGGTGGCAATCAACGGTTTTGGTCGAATAGGCAGGCTCGTGTTTCGTCACGGTTTCCAGGACGACGCTTTCGACTTCGTCGCCGTGAACGATATCACCAGCCCCGAAGTTCTTGCTCACCTTCTCAAGTACGATTCGATACACCGCCGTTTCCCCGTCGATGTGAAACCGGTCAAGGGCGGGATCAAGGTGGGGGACAGGATCCTCAGAGTGCTCGCTGAGACGGATCCGGCCAAACTGCCGTGGGAAAAGCTCGACGTCGACGTCGTCATCGAATCCACAGGCCGCTTCACGAAACGCGACGACGCGGCGAAGCATCTCACCGCAGGCGCAAAAAAAGTGCTGATTTCCGCGCCGTCGAAGGACTGTGACTTCATGATCGTGATCGGTGTCAATCACAACGAGTACAACAAGAAAAAGCATCATGTCATCTCTACGGCATCTTGCACGACCAACTGTCTCGCCCCCGTCGCCAAGGTCCTCAACGACAACTTCGAGATCGTTCAGGGTTTGATGACGACGATCCATGCGTACACAAACGACCAGCGGATCCTCGATCTCCCTCACAAGGATCTGCGCCGCGCGCGAGCCGCGGGGGTCTCCATGATCCCCACGACCACGGGTGCGGCGCGAGCCGTGGCGAGGGTTCTCCCCGAGTTGGCGGGGAAGCTCGACGGAATCGCCGTCCGCGTTCCGGTTCCCAACGGATCTCTGGTGGATCTCGTCGTCGATCTCAAGAAAAAGACCACGGTCGAGGAGATCAACCAGGTGATGAAGAAGGCGGCGAGCGGGAAGCTCAAGGGGATCCTCGAGTACACCGAAGACGAGATCGTCTCGATCGACGTCGTGGGGAACGCTCACTCGTCGGTTTTCGACGCCGCGTCGACGATGTGTGTCGGCAAGAACATGTTCAAAGTGCTCTCCTGGTACGACAACGAGTACGGTTACTCGGCCCGTATGGTCGATATGCTCCGGCTGCTGGGCAAGTGAGAGCGAGGGTCAATGAAGAAAGTCAGCATACGCGATTGCAACGTGACCGGAAAACGCGTGCTCATGCGCGTGGATTTCAACGTACCCTTCGACAGGGACCGGAATATCACGGACGACACGAGGATCCTCGCAGCGCTCCCTACGATCAGGAACATCGTCGATCGGGGAGGCCGGCTCATCCTGATGAGCCACTTGGGTCGGCCCAGAGGCAAGAAGGACGAGCAGTTGAGCATAGCTCCCGTCGCGTTTCATCTGGGTTCGCTGATCAACAAACCGGTGAAGTTCATCAAGGACTGTCTTGGCGAGGAGGTAAGACACAAGGTCTCGCTACTGAGGAACGGCGAGATCCTCGTTCTCGAAAACCTCCGGTTCTATGCGGCGGAAGAGGCCAACGACCCGGCCTTCGCCCGCGAGCTTGCTTCGCTGGGGGAAATCTACGTCAACGACGCGTTCGGCGCCGCGCACCGGGCGCACGCATCCACCGTCGGAGTGGGGGAGTATTTCGACGTAAGGGCGGCGGGGTTCCTGATGGAGCGGGAACTCGACGCCCTCGGTAAAGCTCTCGAGAACCCCGCCCGGCCTTTCGTCGCCGTGCTTGGGGGCGCGAAGATCAAGGGCAAGATCAACCTCATCCAATCGTTGATGTCCCGGGTCGACGTGCTTCTCGTGGGCGGCGGGATGATGTTCACGTTCTTCAAGGCGACGGGTCTCGAGATCGGGAAGAGCATCGTAGACGACAGCTATCTCGCCCTATGCAAGGATCTCCTGGGCAGCTCGCGTTCGGGCCGGGGAAAGCTCCTGCTCCCTGTCGACTGCATCGTGGCCAAGGAGATCGACGACACCTCGCCGGCCGCCGAGGTATCGAGCGCCGACATACCGGAGGAATGGGTGGGCGTGGACATCGGCCCCAAGTCGATCGAGCTTTTCAAGCGTTCTTTGACCACCGCGAAAACGATCTTTTGGAATGGACCTATGGGAGTCTTCGAGAAACCGCGCTTCGCCGAGGGGACGAAGGAGATGGCGAGAGCCATCGCCGACGCGACGTCGAAAGGCGCTGTGTCGATCGTGGGAGGCGGCGACAGCGTGGCGGCGATCAATCTGATGGGGATCGCCGACAAGTTTACCCACATTTCGACGGGAGGCGGGGCGTCGTTGGAATTCATGGAAGGCCGGGCACTCCCGGGTGTCGACGCCCTCTGCGACGCCGCTGAAGCGCCCTGCGACCGGTAGGCAAAGCGCCTCCGGGGGCGGATTCCCGCGATCGACCCATCGAGGCAAGGCGCGCCCGCAAAGCGAATGAGCCGCTCCCCGCGGAGCGGAGGAGCGGACAGTTGTCACGAAAAAAGCTCATTGCCGCAAACTGGAAGATGCAGAAGACCATCGTCGGCGCGAAGACGTTCGCCGAACGTCTGAAAACGTCGGTGAAAAAGGACGAGCCGTACGATATGGTCGTGTTTCCCCCGTTCTTCGCGTTGCCCGTAACGGCGGAGATCCTCGGTGGGTCGCCCGTCGCCGTCGGGGCTCAGGACCTCTTCTGGGAAAACGACGGCGCGTACACGGGGGAGGTTTCGGCGGGGATGGTGATTGAAGCGGGTGGGACGTATGTCATCGTCGGCCACTCCGAACGGCGACACATGATCGGCGAGACCAACGAGGTCGTTGGGAAGAAGCTCAGGGCGGCGATCGGCGGGGGACTCACCCCCGTGTTGTGTGTGGGCGAGAAGATTGCCGATCGGGAAGCCGGCCGGGCCGAGACCTTCGTCGAAGAACAGCTCGAAGCGGCGCTGGCGGGTTTTCTCAGGGGTGATGTGGAGCGGATCGTCGTTGCGTACGAGCCCGTTTGGGCGATCGGCACGGGCAGAACGGCCACGCCGCAGGATGCGGTCGCGATGCACCGTTTCATACGGGGGGCGATCGCCAACCGGTTTGGCGTCGACGCGGCGGACCGGCTCCGCGTTCTCTACGGAGGGAGCGTCAAGCCCCAGAACGCGGGCAGTCTTCTTCGGGAGACGGAGATCGACGGGGCCCTGGTGGGGGGGGCGAGCCTGGAGATCGATTCTTTTTTGCAGATTGCGGCCGCTGTTCGGTAGTATAATACGCGGGAGTACCTCCGGGTCTTTCGGCCGGACGGGTGGACGACAGGAAACTCATCACAACGTAGCAAAGGATCCAGGAAGCGAATGATCTACAGTATTCTCCAAGCGATTCACGTACTGGTCTGTGTCGTGCTCATCGTCGTCGTTCTGATGCAGTCGAGCAAAGGCGGGGGGTTGGCGGGGGCCTTCGGCGGGGGCGGCGACCAGACGGTGTTCGGCGGTCGTGAGACTGCGACGTTCTTGAGCAAGGCAACGACGTACCTCGCCGTCGGGTTCATGGTGCTGTCGCTCTCGTTGGCGTTTCTCGCGTCCAAGCGGAACGTGAACAAGCCCCAAAGCGCGATCAGACAGTCGATTGAGCGGCAAACCGACGTGATTCCGAAAGGGGAGAGTATCGACCAGATCCTCGGATCGGGCGCTCTTGATTCCCTGGCGGCCGACAGTACTCAGAAACCGTAATAGAAAACGACCCGTGCCGAGGTGGTGAAATTGGTAGACACGCTGTCTTGAGGGGGCAGTGGACGAAAGTCTGTGCGGGTTCGAGTCCCGCCCTCGGCACCACATTTCGATCGATCCGTTCTGGTCATCCGTCGTGGGGTTTTTGTCACCGATCGAACTCGAGGCCCGGCGAGTGCCGGGCCGAGCTTTTTTCGCGCGGAAGGGGAGGAGGTTTGGGACCCCGGAGACGGCGGAGATCGGCGGAAGACAGCGGATACCGCTCCAGCGAGATGTGTTGAAATGCGCCACAGGAGGTGGAGGAAATGACGGCTCAAAAGTGGACGGATAAGATCGGGCGAGCGTTTCGTAACCCCGGTGTCCCCGCGCGGGGAACCGGACGGGGTTTCGCGCTCGGGTGTGCAGGTCTTCTGGCGGGATTGCTCCTCTTGCCCGCGCCGGGCGGCGCCGGACCGGGGGCGCAAAAAAGCACACCGGACCAACAGAAGACAATCAGCGTGACGATATACAACAACGACCTCGGACTCGTGAAAGACGTCCGGGATATCGAACTTCCTATCGGCGTGCTCGATCTCAAGTTCGAAGGGGTCGCCGCCAGGATCGATCCGACGAGCGTGCACATCCGGTCCCTCGATCGTCCAAGCGATCTCGGTGTGCTCGAGCAGAACTTCGAGTACGACTTGATCAGCCCGGCCAAACTGATGGAGAAATACCTCGGTCAAACGGTCGAGCTGGTGTCGAAGGAAGAGGGCAAAGAAGAGGTTTGGAGCAAAGCGAAACTCATCGGGATCGAGGGCGGGTATGTCTACGAGATGGACGGCAAGATCGCGGTGAACCCGCCGGGACGCGTCGTTTTGCCGGAGCTTCCCCAGGGGTTGATCTCGAAACCGACCCTCGTGTGGATGCTCGAGAACAACGCCAAGAGGCACACGGTCGAGGCGAGTTATCTCACCGGGGGAATCAGCTGGAAGTCGGACTACGTCGTTGTGCTCTCCCGGGACGACAAAAAAGTCGACGTCTCCGGGTGGGTGACGATCGATAACCGGAGCGGAGCGACGTACGAAAACGCGTCGGTAAAGCTCGTCGCGGGCGATGTCCATCGCGCGACGAGGGAAATGCCGAAAATGGTCCGCATGGACGAACTAGCGGAGATGCGCGCTGGCGCCCCCCAGTTCGAGGAGCAGGCCTTTTTCGAGTATCACCTGTATACGCTCCAGCGGAAAAGCACGATCAAAGAGAACCAGACGAAACAGATCAGCCTTCTCGAGGCGCCGGACGTCTCTGTGGAGAAGTCGTATGTGTACCAGCCGGCGGCGGACTACTGGTTCTCGTCGATGCCCGAGTCCGACAAGACCACCAAAATCGGAGTGTTCCTCGGCATCGAGAACTCGAAGAACAATGGGATGGGGATGCCGCTCCCCAAAGGCGTTGTGCGGATCTACAAGAAGGACGCCGACGAGTCGCTCCAGTTCGTCGGCGAGGACGCCATCGATCATACCCCGGAGGACGAAAAGATACGTGTCAAGGTCGGGGACGCGTTCGATATCGTGGGCGAGAGGGTGCAGACGGATTACAGGGTGCTGGCGAGCGGCCACCTGTACGAGTCGTCCTACAGAATAACGCTTAGAAACCACAAGGACGAATCCGTCGTCATCCAGGTCATCGAAACGATCCCCGGCGACTGGGCGATCACAAAGACAAGCCACGACTATGTCAAGGAATCATCCAACCGCGTCCGGTTCGATATCCCGGTGGACAAGAAGGGGTCGGCCGAGCTGACATACACGGTTCAGATCAAGTACTAGCCGGTCCGGCCGTTGCTGGGGTCGGCGCGCGCGTGTTCGCCGATTTGAAATTTTTGTTTACAGGATTCCGGTGCGAGTATAGGATTCCCTTCGATTCACTCGCACGGATGGGATCGCGCACGCACTATGGAAACTTGGCAACAGGTCTTGGACTATATCAACAGTTTCGCCGGTGTCATCGCCGTCGGGGCCGCCCTCTTCGGCATCATCGCGTTTTTCTTTACACTCGGGACACGCTCCACACTGCGGACGCTCGTCCGTCCCTTGAAATCGATCGGTCACCCGTCCGCGGACCCCGCCAGGACAATCCCGGCGATCGCGAAGGCCGTGGAGAACAACCAGCTTCGGATCGAAGGACTGACACGAAGTCTCGAGGAACTTGCCGACAAAAGCCGCTATTTTTTCCAGTACACGGGGCTCGTGCGATACGACGCTTTCGAGGACATCGGCGGACAGCAGAGCTATTCGCTCTGTTTCCTCGACGGGAACAAAAACGGGATCATCCTCACCTACCTCACGGGCAGGAACTCGACGCGGAGCTACACCGTGGCGATATCCGGAGGCGTGCCGTCCCGAAAGCTGAGCGATGAAGAGGCCAGCGCGATGGACGAAGCGCTCTCCGCGGCCGCGAAACGATGATTCGAGCCTGACGTTGCCGGTGTCTATTCGGGGTCTTCCTTCTGTGTGCGGCTGTAGTTCTCGAGGATCCGTTTTTCGGTAGCGCTCAAATCCTCGACGCCCTTGGATGCGATCTTGTCCAGGATCGAATCGATCTTTGCCGTTTCCTGCGCTTTCCATCCCAGCCTCTGTTCGTCTTTTCGGCTGGCGTACCACCGCCCCAGCCGCGTCCAGAGACGCGTGGTCTTGAGTTCTTTTCTGAAAAAAAGAAGTCCCGCAGCCATACCGCCCAGATGCGCGAAGTACGCAATCCCCCCCCCGCCGCCGATGCCGTAGAGGAGCTGGACCGCGGCGAAAAACGTTACGAAGTACTTCGCCTTGATCGGGAGAAGAAAGTAGAGATATATGGTGTTGTCGGGGAACATCATTGCGTACGCCAGGTAAAGCCCGAAGACGGCGGCGCTCGCCCCGATGACCGGCGGACCGTTGAACGTGAATATGGCGCTGAAAGCCGCCCCTCCCAGCCCGCAGGCGATGTAGTACTTGAGGAACCGCCGGCGCCCCCAGACGGATTCCACCGTGTTACCCAGAAACCAGGTCATGAGCATGTTGAAGAAAATGTGCCAGAAATCCGCATGGAGGAACATGTATGTGAACGGCTGCCACACAAAGGCCCTCGTGAGGACGAGCCTGGGCGAGAGGCCGAAGAGATGAACGATCGACATCGGGGAGGTGGAGAGAGCCTTGATGAAGTGGAAGAGGACATTGACGAGAATGATCCAGTTGACCATCGTGTTCGACGCGTGGTGGCGCCACACGGGACGATATTCATGATATCTGTACTGTCTCATACCCGTCTCTTCTCGTGTTCGAGACAAACATACATGCTCCTCGCGGCGCCCATCAACGATTTACTTGAACGCATTCCGTGCAGCCTCGGGGATGGGATGGGCGCAATTGTCGTATCCGATTGTGGTTATTCTGGCTGGTGGCGCTCGATCGCGGCGCCGCAATCGCTGTCAACACAGCCGTTCTCAGCCGCCCGAGCCTAGGGCATGGCGAACACGTGTTTGGGGTGCTTCACCGTCAGCACCGGACATGTGGCTTTCCGAACGACCTTCTCCGCCGTGCTCCCCAAGAGAAGGTGGGAAATGGCTCCCCTTCCGTGAGTGGCCATGACGATGAGGTCCGCGTTCGCCTCTCTTGCGTACTTGAGGATCTCGACGAACGGTTTTCCAAAGAGGATCACCGTATCGCAACGGATTCCCTTGGGGAACCTCTCTTCGGCGAGCTTTTCGAGCTGTTTTTCAGCCGTTTCCTTGTGTGCCTTGTTGAGCTCCTCGAAATCCACCGTTGTCCACGTCAAGTCGACTGCCTGAAGGAGCGGCTCGACCACGTAGACCAGGGCGACGTGCGAACCGAACTTCTCTGCGATCTCGACGCCGTAGTCGATTGCCCGGAGCGAGTACTCCGAAAAATCGGTAGGCACGACAAGCTCCTTGAAGGCGACCATGGCTTCCTCCTTCCAACGGGGTCCCGGACCAACGCTTGACGAATTATACGCGAAAAGGCGGCCGTCTGAGAACCCGTTTCGGCCGGCGGTTTTCGTGTGTCCGGCGCTTCTCCCCGGGGGAGGCTTCCACAAGAAACAAATCGCTTGAATTAGCGCCCGGATTGCGTATTTTAGAGTGAAAAATTCTCGTCCCCATCCCGGGACGAACCCAACAGGAGGGATGCAATGTCGAAGAAAGTGGAATTCACCGACGCAAATTTCGAGGCCGAGGTGGTCGGCTCGGAGGTGCCGGTTCTTGTCGATTTCTGGGCTCCGTGGTGCGGTCCCTGCCGGATCGTGGACCCCATCGTCGAAGAGATCGCCGGGCAGTACGAGGGCAAGCTCAAGGTGGGAAAACTGAACACCGACGACAACCGTGAAACGGCCGCGAAATACGGAATCATGAGCATCCCGACGATCATGATCTTCAAGAATGGGAAGGTTGAAGAGCGCATCGTGGGCGCGCAGCCCAAGAAGGCGATCGTCGACAAGATCAACGGGATCCTGTGACGTCGGGTGCGAACCGAGCTGAGGCGGACATGTACGGATTCTCGAGAAGGGTCGACGCGGGTTTTGACGAAGCGGTGAGCCGTGTGCGGGACGCGCTCCAAAAGGAAGGGTTCGGTGTATTGACCGAGATCGATGTCAAGGCGACGCTCAAGAAGAAGCTCGACGTCGACTTCAGAAAGTACCTGATTCTCGGCGCGTGCAACCCTCCTAACGCCTACAAGGCGCTCACCGCGGAGCTGGAAATCGGGCTCCTCCTGCCCTGTAATGTCATCGTCTACGAGTGCGACGACGGGGGAGCCACGGTCGCCGCGATGGACGCCTCGCTCATGGCGACCGTCTCGGGCAACGACCGGCTATCGGAGGTCGCAGCGACGGTCAACGAGAAACTGAAGAGAGTGATAGAGATGTTCTAGACACACGAAGAAACGGCGGTGCGCGCCGTTCCGTCCGACACCACGGGCACCCTGGAAACGGGTGCCTTTTTTTGTCCGGCTCCGGGTGAGTCGATCCTTGGTAAGGATCTTGCATGATGGGGGAATCGAGGAGTGGGTATCGTGACAGCATTGTTGCGCCGTCGAAGAGAAATCCGCCTGTGGCTAGTCAGAGCCGCTCTGTGTGGGAGCCTGTTGTGGGTGCCGAGCTGCGGTGCGGGTTCCGATACGGGTGCGACGGGGGGTAAGACGAGTGCTCGCGGCGTTCCAGGGGGAGGGGGTGACGCGTCGCAGCCCCCGAAGGGGGGGCGGGTCACGATCGGCGTCCAGCAGGAGCCCGAGCGGTTGAGCGAGATCCTCAACGCCACCGCCGTCAACAACCTTGTCTGCAACCTCATTTTCAGCAAGTTCGTCAAGTACGACAACGAGCTCCGACTCGTTCCCGATCTGATCGAGACCATCCCCACGGTGGAAAACGGAGGCATCTCGCCGGACCATCTGATCTACACGTACAAACTGAGGAGGGGGGTCCTGTGGCACGACGGCATCCCGCTGACGAGCGCCGACGTTGCGTTCACGTACAACGTGATCATGGATCCCAAAGTGAATGTGGAATCGAGGGAAGGGTGGGACGCGATTGCCGCGGTGGAGACTCCCGATGAACGCACCGTTGTCTTCCGGCTGAAGCGCACGTTCCCCGACTTCGTGTCGGAGATCTTTTTCGACGAGTCCGTGCTGCCAAAGCACATTCTCGAGGGTGAAACGGGAGAGGCGTTCCATCGATCCGGTTTCCACCGGGCGCCCGTGGGATCGGGGCCGTTCAGATTCAAAGAATGGGAGTCGGGGTCTCACCTGCTTCTCACGCGGAGCGACCGCTATTACGGAGAAGGACCGTTTCTGGACGAGATCGTGTTCAAGTTCATCCCCGACGAAAACGCCCTCCTCATCCAGCTCAAAACGGGGGAGATCGACCTCTACGACAACGCCGATGTGAGTTTTCTCGACCAGTTAAAATCCATTCCCGGTGTCGGCGTGTCTCTCACGCCGACGATGATGTACGAACACATCGATCTCAACACGGAGAACGAGATCCTCCGCGACCGGCGGGTGCGCCAGGCGCTCGGGTTCGCGACGAACCGGAAGGCGATCGCCGAAATCGTTTACGATGGACTCGTCGAGCCCGCTCCACTCGACGAATACCCGTCGTCGAAGTACTTCAGCCCCGCGGCGGCAGCCAGAGTGAGGTACGATCCCTTGCAGGCGAGACGGCTCCTGCGCGACGCCGGGTGGGTCGACGACGACGGGGACGGTATTCTCGAAAAGGACGGGCGGGACCTCGTACTCACGGTTTCGACGACGGCCGGCCGTCTGAACCGCGAAAAGACGGAGCTGGTGCTGAGGGATCAGTATAGAGAGGTGGGCGTCGATCTCAAGGTGAAGAACTACAACCCGACGGTTTTTGCCGGTTCGTACGGGGAAAACGGGGTTCTCAAACGGGCGAAGTTCGATCTGGCGATGTACGCGTGGCTTTCCTCTCCGGAACCGGCGACGAAGGAAGATCTCTACTCGCTGCGAACGATCCCTCCCAACGGCCAGAACCACCCGAGGATTCGCGACGATCGGCTCACCGCTCTTCTCGAAGAAGGCGCGCACGAGACGGACGAACCGCGCCGTGTAGAAATCTATCACGAGATCGCGGATATCCTCGTGGACGAAGTCCCCGTGATACCGCTCTTCTGGTACACCGCCGTGGATGCGTGTACGGATCGTCTTCACAACTACAAACCGAACCCTACCCAGTCCGCGGACACGTGGAATGCGAACACGTGGTACCTCAGCGACTGACCGGGGCGCGAGTGAAACGGGCTCGACACGCTCTTCGACGCGACTTCCGCAGCGCTGCGACGCCGCGCGCGTGGCCGGGAGTGGAAAAGAGTGTGTCGAGCCCGTCTGTCTGGTACGAATCTCGCTTCGCCGGGAGACGGGTGAAGACCGTTTCCGCAAGTCGCGTAACTTCTTATCTTCCATGAGGGTTCTGCGGTGGTGAGATTCGTCCTCCGAAGGCTTTTAGGGATCGTGCCGCTCGTTTTGCTCGTATCCCTCGTTTGTTTCGCGCTCATGCACGCGGTTCCCGGGGGCCCGGAGGGGGTACTCGCCGAGAATCCGAAAGTCAAACCGGAGGATCTGGCGAGGATCCGCGCGAACTTCGGTCTCGACCGGCCCGTGGCGATTCAGTACCTGTCGTGGGTCGGACGGATCGTCCTCCACGGAGATTTCGGCGTCTCGTATACCACCGGCGAAGCGGTCATCGAGATGATCGCAAGGAGACTGCCGGCCACGTTGGAACTCATGGGATCGGCATTCCTTGTCGCGATTCTCGTGGGGCTCGCCGTCGGCGTTCTTTCAGCGCTCAAGCGGCACACGACGACGGAGTCTTTCTTGACCGTGGGGTCTCTTGTCGCCATCTCGGTTCCTCTCTTCTGGCTGGGGCTCGTTTCCGTGATGCTCTTCAGCGTAAAGTGGAAGCTCCTCCCGCCGGGCGGGGCCGGTACGCTTGGCGCGCCGTTTTCCATCGTGGATCACGTGCGGCACCTGGCGCTCCCCACCATCGTTCTCTCTCTCGTATTCGCGGCGAGCTGGAGCCGCTACATACGGGCGACCCTTGCCGGTGTGCTCGATGAAAACTATATCGCCGTGGCCAGGGCAAAGGGTCTGTCCACGCGGACGGTGGTGCTCCGTCACGCTCTCAGGAACGCGATCGCCCCGGTCGTGACCGTCGTCGCCATGAGTGTTCCCGTTTTGTTTACCGGGTCGGTCATCGTCGAAACGATTTTCTCTTGGCCGGGGATGGGACGGCTGTTTTACGAAGGGCTCATGAGACACGACTACACCCGCATCATGGGTGTGGTATTCGTCTCGTCGATGCTCGTCGCTCTGTTCAACCTGTTGGCGGACTGTCTGTATGGAATCATCGACCCGCGTACTCGAACCGCTCGATAAGAAAGAGCGATCGGCCGCGCTCCACCGGGTGGTGTCCTCGCCCGGGGAGCCGTTCCCGCAAAGCGTGCGGTCTCTCTCCCGTCCGGGTGTGATCGCCCGTTTGCGGAGCGACCGGGGCGCGTACGCGGCGCTCGTCCTGCTCGTGATCATCACGCTCTCTGCGGTTGCGGCGCCGCTCCTGAGCCCGTCATCGCCGTATGTCATCGATCCGGGCAAGAAGTTTCTTGCTCCGTCGGCGAGTCACCCGTTCGGCACGGACGACATGGGACGAGATCTGTTTGTCCGTGTGATGCAAGGGGGACGCGTGTCGGTGACCGTGGGGATCATCGCGGTTTTCTTCGCCCTGGTGGTTGGGATCATTGGCGGCGGCGTGGCCGGGTATTGTGGGGGGGTCGCGGATTCCCTCGTGATGCGGTTTACGGACGTGATGCTCTCGATACCCGTTTTTCTCATTATTCTTCTGTGTTCGAGCATTCTCTCCCCGGGGTTCGTTTTTCTCTGTCTCCTCATCGGATCGGTGCAGTGGATGGAAGTGGCCCGTGTCGTTCGATCCGTCGTTTTCTCCACACGCGGTCTCGAGTTCGTCGAAGCGGCGAGAGCGCTCGGCGTTTCGGATTCGCGGATTCTTCTCAGGCACGTGCTGCCGCACACGAGCGGTCCCGTCCTCGTCGCGGCTACCCTCGGTCTCGCGCAGGCGATCGTGATCGAGAGCACGCTCTCGTTTCTCGGGTTCGGTCTTCAGCCGCCTTCGATGAGCTGGGGGTCTCTCCTCAGGGACGCACAGGGCTATCTCGCCACCGCTCCCTGGATCGCTTTCTTCCCCGGTCTCATGATCTTTGCCACGGTGCTGTGCTGCTACGTCCTCGGCGAGTTCCTCGAGTCGACGGTGGATCCTCGGAAAACGGCGGCGCGTCGGCTCGCCCATCGAGCCTGACGGATTGCGGGCGGGTTCGCCGTCGTTCGAAGATAACACACTGGTTTTCTACATTCACGGAAACCTGCGGCTTGTCATCGCGTGCAATCGAGGCTATCATCGGGGTAGCCGGTCGACTTCCGCTTCGACGCACCTTCTTCGAGCGAGCCAGACCGCGGATCTGCGCCGGGACGACAGCGGAAAAACCCAGGTCGACGAGAAGGACATGAGAAAGGCAAAAGGCATTGGGCTTCTTTCGGGTGGGCTGGATTCCGCCCTCGCGTGCGTCGTCTTGAGAGACGCCGGCGCCGATGTGGAGTGTCTCCATTTCTTCACCGGTTTTTGCGTCACCGGTCACAACGCCAGGGTAGGCCGCACCGACCGCCCCATCGCCAACCACGCCCTGCAGGTGGCGGCGGAGATCGGTGTGCCAGTCGAGCTCGTCGACATTTCGGCGGAGTATCTTTCCGTCGTGCTCAGACCCAAGCACGGCTACGGGAGAAACATGAACCCTTGCATCGACTGCCGGATCTTCATGCTCAGCAAGGCGAGGGATCACATGGAGAAAATCGGCGCCGATTTCGTTTTCACAGGGGAGGTCGCCGGCCAGCGTCCGAAGTCCCAGGTCAAGGGGGCGCTGAGGGCCATCGAAAAGGAGGCCGGTCTCGGGGGGCGGCTTTTGAGACCGCTGTCAGCGAAACTGCTTCCAGCAACGGAAGTGGAAAAGCGGGGGCTCGTCGACCGGGAAAAACTGTACGGGATGTCAGGGAGAGGCCGGAAAACACAGATCGAAATGGCCGCGCGGTATGGGTTCAAGACGTACACCCAGCCCGCGGGGGGGTGCTGTTTTCTCACCGACAAGGCCTACTCGAACAAGTTCAAGGACATCATCGAGCACCGGGGCGCCGATAATCTCACGGTTGACGACGTTTTTGTTCTCGGCGTGGGGAGACACTTCCGGCTGTCCCGCGGGTTGAGAGTCATCGTCGGCAGAAACGCGGCGGAGAACGATTTCCTCGCCCACTACGCGAACGATCACTGGTCCGCCGGTGCGATCGGTTTTACGGGTCCCCGGGCGATCGTGTTGGGGGAGGTCGGCGAGAACGATTGGGGGGCGATCGCGTCGATTGTCGCACGCTACAGCGACGGGAAGGAAGAGACGTTCATCGACGTCGAATTCGTCCGCGGAGACGGGGCGAAACGGGTCAGAGCAGAACCCGCATCCGAGGAATTTCTCGAGCGATGCCGGATCTAGGAAGCCGGTACCGTGGAGGACTCGATGACCGAGACGCGTTATCAGATTGTGTTCATGACGGCGGCCAACCCGGAGCAAGCCGACCGGATCGCCGCGGCGCTCATCGAAGAGAACCTCGCGGCGTGCGTCAACGTCGTCGGGTCGTGCCGGAGCATCTACCGGTGGAAGGGCGAAATCACAAGGGACAACGAGGTGATGATGTTGGCGAAGGCGAAGCGGGACGATTTCGACGCGATCGTGCGGAAAGTGACCGAGCTCCATAGCTACGAAGTCCCCGAGATCATTGCGGTGGGGCTCGAATCGCTCTCCGAAGGCTACGGACAATTTCTCAGAGATGTCCTCGGCGACTGACGCGAACACCGCCCCGATGGGGGGCGTTGGCAATCGAATCGAATCGTTTGGGAAAGGACAGCGGAATCCGTAGATCGATCCGCAGATTGCCTGCACAAGGGGAATGAGATGCGAGCCAACGGGGATCGCGCGCACGGCCGTTCGGCCATCGCCGTTCTCACCGACTTTGGCCGGGACAGTTTCTACGTCGGAGCGATGAAGGGCGCCATACTCGCGGTGGATCGCAACGCGGTGATCGTCGATCTCACGCATCGTGTCCGGCCGTACGCGATCGACGAAGCGAGCTTCATTCTTTCCGCCGTTTTCGAGTTTTGGGCGGAGGGCACGGTGTTCCTCGCCGTCGTGGATCCGGGTGTGGGAGGGGAAAGGCAAAACCTCGCCGTGGAGTCGAGGCGCCGCTGGGTCGTGTGCCCGGACAACGGACTCGTGACCGATGTTGCCGCGAGGTTCGGTGTGGACGCCGTTTTCTCGCTCACCGAAGAAGCCGCCGGTGAAATTCGAAAACACAGCGCTTTTGGGCGCACGTTTCTGGGCCGCGACGTGTTCGGACCTGTCGCCGCCTTTCTCGCGGCGGGCGGTGAGGTCTCCCGTGTGGGGAAAAGGGTCGACGGGTACCGCGGGATCCCCCTTCCGAACGTCGAGATTCGCGACGGATACATCCGCGGACAGGGTCGATACGTGGATGATTTTGGAAATATCCTGACGAACATCTCGGGAGAAGACCTCGAACGCGCGTTCCCGGCTGGCTCTCTTGCAAAAATACGCGTCTTGATCAATAATACAGTTGGAGTGGATGGGATCAGAGGGTGTTTCTCCGAGGAAGCGCCTGGGGAGCTGATGGCTGTTCTCGATAGCTGGAATCTGATCGAAGTCTCCGTGAACCGGGGAAGAGCCATCGATCGCTTTCCCGATGGCCGCCCCGTCGTGGTCGAGCTGATACGGATGTAAGGAGGTCGGACGTTCCCGTGCAACTCGTGCGCAAGACGAGCTATTTGTGGGAGATCCCCCAGGAGGGGGGGATGCGTGTCCCGGGTCGCATCTTTGCTAACGACCGGATGATCGAGGACATCCGCCGGGATCAGTCGTTCACACAGGTGATCAACGTCGCCCACCTCCCTGGAATCGTTGGGTTCTCGTGGGCAATGCCCGACATCCACATCGGGTACGGATTCCCGATCGGGGGTGTGGCGGCCACGTCGTTCGACGAAGGCGGCGTGATCTCACCCGGCGGAGTCGGCTACGACATCAACTGTGGGGTTCGGCTGTTCACAAGCAAGTTGCGGATCGAGGATGTCCGCAAACGGATCGACCACCTGATGCGGGGTCTCTTCCGCAGCATTCCGTGCGGGCCTTCTCCGCACGACACCGGTTTTGGGACGCTCTCGCCGAAAGAGCTCCGGCACGTGCTCGAGAAGGGCGCGTCGTACGTCGTCGAGAGCGGAATGGGTACCGAGACCGACCTCGAGTTCTGTGAGGAAAGGGGAACGATGGACGGGGCCGATCCCGATGCGGTGAGCGAACGCGCGATTGACCGTGGGCGCCACCAGCTGGGATCGCTCGGGTCGGGCAACCATTTTGTCGAGATCGGATACGTCAACCGCGTGTTCGACCCGGAGATCGCGAAAGTGTTTGGGATGGAGGAGGGTCAGGTCACCGTCATGATCCACTGCGGTTCGAGAGGGTTCGGTCATCAGGTCTGCGCCGACTATCTGAAGACGATGTCTTCCAGAGTCGACGAATTCCGTTTCGATCTTCCCGACCGCCAGCTCGCCGCGGCCCCACTCGACTCGGACATCGGGCGCTCGTACCTCGGCGCGATGACCGCCTCGGCCAACTACGCGTGGGCGAACCGTCAGACGCTGATGATTCTCGCGGAGCGGGCCATCGCAGACGCCCTGGGCGCGCCGGTCGAGAAGCTCGGATTCCGGTTGATCTACGATGTGTGTCACAACATCGCAAAAATCGAGGAACACACGCTCGCGGGAAAACGAACCAAAGTCTGCGTACACAGAAAGGGCGCCACACGGGCCCTTCCGCCCGGAGACGAGAGGATTCCCGCCCGGTTCAGGTCCGTCGGACAGCCGGTCCTCGTTCCTGGGAGTATGGGCACCGCCTCCTACCTCCTCGTCGGGTCAGCCTCCGGAGAGGACCACCCGTTTTACAGCTCGTGTCACGGCGCGGGCCGCGTGTGGAGCCGGACGGCCGCGCTAAAAAAAGGACACGGAAGGGCGCTGACCGAGGAGTTGAAAAATAGGGGCGTGACCGTCCTGGCGAAAGACCGCCGGACGCTGGCGGAAGAAATGCCCGATGCGTACAAGAACGTTTCCGAAGTGGTCGACGTTTTGCAGGACGCGCGGATCACCGCAAAAGTCATCGAAATCAAACCCGTCGGCGTGATCAAAGGCTAGACGCTTCGACCCGCTCTTTGACCCTTTGATTCTTCGCCCAGCATGCCTTCCGCCTGACGGGTCTCAAAGTCATCGAACCCCGCGCGCGGGTCATCCGCGCGCGAACTCGTCCACGAAGTGCTTCGGCGTGAGCGGCTCGCCCGTTGCCCTCTCGACCAGCTTGTTCCAGCGGTATCTCGCCCCCGGTTCGAAGACCGCATCCTTCAGATACCGGCCTGCTGCCGGGACGGCGAAGTACGCTCTTGTCTTTCCGGACGAAGGCGGGACATGGGCTCGAACGCAGTGGGTGATCTGCGACGCGAGGAGCTCGCCCAACAAGTAGTTGTGGTAGTAAACGGGTGCCGAGACCACGTGGTTCTTCGCCGCCCAGTCGGGAAGGTTTCTGTCATCGGGCCGCGCAACGGATTGGAACCGTTCGACGAGTTCCCACCAGAGCGCGTTGAGATCCTGATCGGGGTTGCGGTACAAGGCGCGTTCGAAATGGATCATCACCTGCGCCCATCTTGTAAACACGAGCTGGGCAAGACGGAGGTGCTTGGAGAGCTCCCCGGTCGCCCGCGTCATTTCGCGTTCCGGGAAACCCACCGCATCGCGGATCCACCAGGGGTCTTTCGAGAGCCGCCCGAACATCATCGCGATGGCTTCGGTGACGAAGGTGTGAGCATGGTGGCGAAGCGGGAACGGGAGGGCAGGGTCGATGTACTTGTCGTATACCGCGTGACCGAGCTCGTGGAGCAGCGTCCCCGTCCACATCTCGTCGTTCTTGACGTTGGCGAGGACGCGGATGTCTCCCATACGATCGATGTCCGTGCAGAACGCGTGTTGGTCCTTGCCCGGCTTCTCGTAGAGATCGCTCCGCTGCAGAATGTCGTCGACCTCGAGCTCCAAGGCGTTGTAGTAGCGGCGGACGATGCCGATGACGTCCCGGCCGCGATAGAAGCCGTCGAGGTCGACGTCATAGACACGGGGCGCTTCCTGGAAGAAGAGGTCGTCGTAGTGCCACGGCCGGAGGTCCGCTCTCGTTACCCCGTAGCGTTCGGCCACTCGCTCGTCCATCTCCTCCTTGAGCGATGCGAAGGGGATACGAGTGAGCTGGTCGAGTTCGTCGAAGAGATTGTTGAGTTCCGACTCGCTCTGTTCGTCGAGATCGATGGACATCGCATAGAAGTTCTCGTAGCCGATGGACTGCGCCGCCTCGTTTCGCATTTTCACCAATCTCAACAGATCATCGTGAACGACGGCACCTACTTCTTTCCCCGCTTTCCAGGCTTTTCGCCTCAGCCCGACATCGCGCGATCCTCTCAGGATGCCGGCTATGTCGTTGGTCGTCACAGTCCGGCCGTCGAGTCTGGCGCGGTAGATGTTGAATTGATTCTCGATTCGCGTTCCGAGCCTCGTGATCTCTTCGTTGAGGGCCGGATCGATCTGGTTGCGGAGGAAATCGTTGTAGAGGATCTCGATCTGACGGCGTTCGAACGGATCAGTTACCCTGGGGTTGTCTCTCCATTTCCGTATCTTGTCGAAATCCCCTGTGTTGGAGTAGACCTTCTGCAGCTTGAGCTGGTGTTCCGCGAACCGCTCGAAGTCCGAGCGGGTCCCGGTGATCGCGGCGTTCCAGTAGGCAAGATTGACCTCTCTCGAGAGGGGTTCGATGATACCCACGAGTGTTCTGAGGAAGTCCGAAAGGTCGGCAGAGGCCATGCTATCGATATCCCCGTCAACGTGTCGTTTTTCGCCGTCGTGCTCAGCGCGGGACCCGACGCGGAGCGATCACTTTAGCGGCGTCGTCGGCTGGTGGCAACAATAATCCCGGCGGCTGGTTACGACCGTCATTCGCGAGGGTCCTGTCGGCAATCCGCCCGCTGCCGTGCTTGCCGTCTCACGGGATGGAGGGTGATCGCGGGCTCTCGCTCCGCTTCGCTCGGCTTTCCGCCTTGCGGCGGACGATCCTCGCTCGCTCCCGCGAAAGGGCCCGCGATCACCCTCCATCGCACAACCATCGCACCGTCTACAACAGCCGCCTCAGCTGTCGAGGAAGTGTACTTCGAGACAGGCCCCGCGGGGAATCTCGAAGCGGTCCGGCGGGAACGCTATGTCGTCGCGCAGGAAAAGATAGAGGAACTTGGCATCGTGGATTTTGATATAGCCGACGGGTCTGTAGCGATCCTCCAGATCGGGAACCGTGAGGATCGTGTACCAGAGCGGGTGCGTGGTTTGCTTGTACCGTGTTTTGTCCGCGAGCAACAGCACTTCGTACGACGGGACAACGACACACGCGGGGTTTCGGTCGAACAGATACCGCGTCACCGCTTGCGCGCCCCACGGACTGCTCCCGATGCCGTAGATTTGAAACGAGCGATAGCAGATTGCGCTCACCGTCTCGTCGGTGAGTCCGAGCATATCGACAACGGGTCGGTGGGAGTAGTAACGAATGGCGCCTATCTCGTTCGCGACGATCTCACCTCCCGGAGGGATCATCTCACCCAACATTTGCCCGATCGCACGGTGCGCCCCGCTGTTCATCCAATCGTGGATACAATACTTGCGGTGGGCTTTCGCCGCCTGGGCGGCGTTCAGCGCGACCATGAGAACGACACATGCGGCAGCCATCCGCCGCGTGAACACCCGACCGCGTTTGTGAGGTCCTTCCACGAACCCCAGAAACCCCATCGCCGCGAGCGCGTAGATCCACGGGACGAGGGGGACGGCGAAACGGTCGAAACGAAGTACGTCGGCTCCAGCGACGATGATGAAAAACAACTGGTAGCCGGCGAGAGCCCACAGGTAGAGCCACGCGTACCGTTTTTTCCGATCGTGCGGAATGACAAGCGCAAAAGGCAACAGCAGCACCACGCCGCTCTTTCCCAGAAAGCGGGCGAGGTACTGGAGGCCGTGCAATATCGGAGAGAGGTAGTGGAACGACGCGGCGGGCTTCGCGAAATACGTGTTCGGCACGACGCCGCCGAAGTACTCGAACCTCACGGAGAGGACGGTGAGATACGCGAAGAAGACGATGATGATCGCGGCGAGAAGCCTGCCGGACAGACGCCTGACCCGCGAAAGAAGAAAAAGGCCGTTCAAAACGACAAAACCGATCCCCTCGGGTCTCATGAGCGCGGCGGCCAGGAATGCAACTAGGGACGCGTACTGCGGGAACCCCACCCCGCGGGTCGTCGCCCACAAATGGAACGCCGCCCCGGCGATGAGACACAGAACATAGGGCGTCGTCTCAAGCCCCGACGACGCGTAGAACGCAAGGGGAAAAAACGCCCCAAACGCGAAGACGAACGAGCCCGTTATCAGTCGGGTAGGCCTCGGGTCGCCGGCCGTGGAGAAAGGGTAGGCGCGAAGAAGGAGAAGAAGGAACAGGCCGAGCGAGAGAAGGGCCGCTCCGTAGGTGAGCATCGGAGCGACCGTCTCGATATCCCCGCCGAGTCTGGCAACGAGCGCCAACACGAGTGTCCAGAGGAGATTCGAGAATCCCTCGACGCGCTCGCCCGGGTTGAACACGAGCCCATCCCCCTCGGCGAAGCTCCTCGCGTACTGAAAACTGATGTACGCATCGTCGGGGATCCAAGCGAAAAAGGGAAGCGAGAGCGCGATCAATGCGAGCGTCGACAAAAGGAGGATGACGACTGCGGACTTCTTATCCATCGTGGTTTCGGAGAGCGCGGCCGGACCAGGCTCGTAACTTCCACAAACCCATTATGTTGGGTTTCTCTTGCCCGCGGCGGACCGCCACCCCGCCCCGTGCTCGCGCGATGATAAAAGACCAAAAGACATTTGAATAAATCGGATGCCGGGGAGTATAACACGTGTCAGTGGGGGAATGGGTAGAGGATCTGCGGCAGGTCCAAGGAGGGACGGCTTGCCCGACAACGAGAGAGAGCTGGTGGAGCGCTGGCGCAAGGGAGACAAGAACGCTTTTGGGGCCCTGGTGAGGCGTTTTATGTCGGATGCGTATCTCATCGCGCTCGGGTTCACGGGGAATTCCGAGGACGCAAGGGATCTCTCACAGGAGGCGTTTATCAAGGCCTACGGGGCGAGGGACCAGTTTGAAGGGGGGAGGCCGTTCTACCCGTGGTTCTACCGCATCCTGAGGAATCGTTGCCTGAATTTCATACAGCGAGAATCGAAAAAACACGAGCCCCTTTTCTACGATGGCGATCCGGACCGGGAGCGCTTCGCCTCGCCCTCGCCCTCTACACTCGAGTCTCTCGAGAGGGAAGAACGCATACGGCTGGTGCATGCGGCCATAGAGCGCTTGTCTTTCGATCACCGCGAGGTGATCGTCCTCAAGAATTTCAAAGGCTACTCCTACGAACAAATCGCCAGGACCCTGGAGATCCCCATAGGGACCGTCATGTCGCGGCTGTACTACGCGCGAAGAATGTTGAAAGAGATCCTGACGGAAATGGAGCAACGTGGTGTCGCTGAAACCCCAAACCTGTTTCCAGGGGCCCGCACAGCGCCGGGAGAGGTGGGCTAGCTATGGCGTGCGAACGTTTTCAGGCTGAGGGGATGAGGCTCCTCGACGAAGAATTGAGCGTCGAAGAGAAGAGGCAGTACGAGGAACATGTGAAAAGCTGTGACGACTGCCGGCGAGAACTCAAGGAGATCGGACGAATCGTCGAGTTGACCAACGACTTGAAACTCAGGGCGCCGGACGAGGAGTTCTGGGCGCGGTATTGGGACAATCTGTTTCATCGTCTGGAACGGGGGACGGGCTTCGTTCTCATGATCGCCGGGATTCTGGTGGTGTTGGCGTACGCCGTCTACCAGGCGGTGACGTCGCCGGAGTTTCTCACCGTGAAGGGGATCAGTGTCGCGGTCATTCTGTTGGGGCTTGTGGTTGTTTTCTTGTCTGTCGTCAGGGAAAGGTACCAGGAGAGCAAGAGTGATCCGTACAAAGGAGTCAAGCAATGATCGTCACGACGACGGATACCGTTCCGGGGAAACGGGTCACGAGAGTGTTGGGGCTGGTCAAGGGCAACACGGTCCGGTGCCGGGGGGTCGGCAAGGATGTCACGGCGTTCATGAAGAACATCACCGGTGGAGAGGTCCGCGAGTACACAAAACTCATGGCCGAGGCCCGGGAACAAGCTCTCGACCGGCTGCGCGAGGAGGCGACGAAGCTCGGGGCGAACGCCGTCATAGGGGTGCGATTCATCACGAGCGAAATCATGGAGCACGCCGCCGAGCTGCTCGCCTACGGTACGGCGGTGATTGTCGAAGACGACTGATCGCTTGGCGCGCGGTTCCGCCTGTGATATACTCCCCGCCGTCCTTTTACCGCGACATCATCACTCGTACAACCGACGTGTCGATTGAACATCGGTGATTGGCAGATCCAGTCGTTGACCACGGGGATGTTCCGCCTCGACGGTGGGGCGATGTTCGGCGTCGTGCCCAGAAACCTCTGGGCCAAAGTTGCGCCGCCCGACGAAGAGAACCGGATCTCGATGGCTATGCGAACAATTGTCGCGGTCGGGCGGGGCAAGACGGTCATTGTGGACACCGGAGCGGGGACGGGCTACGGGGAGAAGTTCGAGAAGATCTACGCGTTCGAGGCCGCCACCGCACCGTCCGAAGGGTTGGGACGACTGGGAATCACGCCGGAGACTGTGACCGATGTGATCGTCACACATCTCCACTTCGATCACGGCGGGGGAGCGGTGGTCTGGTCGGGTGACGGGTGGACGCTGGCGTTTCCAAACGCGGCGCACCACGTTCAAGCCGCTCAATGGGAACACGCCCTAAACCCGAACCCAAGGGACCGGGCAAGCTATTTCCGCGACCGGATCGAGCCGATCGAGAAGAAAGGCGTGCTTGTCCTTCACGACGGAGGGTGGGCGCTGGCGCCGGGTCTCGATGTCCTGGCCTTCCACGGCCACACGCCGGGGCAGCACCTCCCCCTTTTCAGCGACGGCAAACACGCCCTTTTCTTCTGCGGAGACCTCATCCCCACCGCCGCTCACATTCCGACCCCGTACATCATGGCGTACGATGTGGATCCCGTGCTCGCCATGGACGAAAAGACCGCGATCCTCGAACGGGCCGCTCGGGAGGGCTGGATCCTCTTTTTCGAACACGACCCCCAGGTGGAGGCGTGCCGCGTGAGGCTCGACGACGGACGTGTCACGAAGGGCGAGCCGGTAAACGTTTGACCCCATCTTTTAGGCGCCTGGGACTTGACAAGAGTTAGTGTTTTGCTGATATTTCCGGTACTGTAGACGTCTCTTTGGCCGGGTTACACAAGTAGGAGGTCTCAATGTCGAAAGCGAAGTTGTTTGTTCTGTTTATCGGGTTGGTCGCCGTGAGCGCGGTCGTTTTTGCAGGGGTCGGGCGTCTCGCGGCGTCGTCGTCCACGGGAGCTGAGTTGACGACCACGGAGTGCGCCGGCCACGCGAAGACAGCCTCGTCGGGCGCATGCACAAAAACCTCGGGGGCATCGGCGTCCTGTCCGGTCGGCGCCTGTGCCGGGGACAAAGCGGGAAAGAGCTGTTCCGGCTCGTCTGCGATGAGCTGCGGGGGCAAAGCCTCCAAGACAGCGAGCATCGAGTCCGTTCCGTATCGGGAAGGCAAAACGATCGTGTTGGCCGGCCACTACGTGTGCGGACACTGCGAACTTGGAATCAGCGATGGTTGCCAACCGGGGTTTCAGACCAAAGACGGCAAGAACTATCTGCTGATCAAGAACAATCTGTCGAACGAGCTCCGCGGAACGGCCCGCGACAAAGACGTCGAGATCGTCACGCGCGTGAAGAGAGCGAACGGCGTGAAGTATCTCGAGGTCGAAGCGATCAGAAGCCTGTCCTGACGCGTTCAGCGGAAGAATATGAATGATGAAAGAGGCCGAGCGATCGGCCTCTTTCTTTTGCAGCCCGTTCTTGAATGTTTGCGCACACGGCGCGTCAACGTTTGGCTCGCGATGAGCTCCGCGACGGCGGCGGCGACGACGTCCGTGTCGCCGAGGAGCGTCCCGTCGACTGTCGGGACGGCGGGGAAGACATACTTTTCCCGCCGCCCTCGCGGCGGACATTCGGTGCGTATGTGCCGCTGCTTTCCCTTCCGGAGCGCGTGCCCCGGGGCGTCACGTCGACTTGGGACCTGCGCGGCTCGGCGAGTCTCCTTCCGATCTCACCCGATTTTCTCTCGATCCCCCTCGTCTCCATCGTTCGTCTGTCGTTCCCTTTGAACGACCGCGAGTTCTTCGATGGCCGCGTGATCACACGCTGCTCGCGGTACGAGGTCGTCTTGGACCGGACCTCTCTCGATTCACGCGCGGGGACTTCGCGACCGTTTTTGTAAGACCGCGTCGGCCGTCCGCGGATGACCTGCGGGTCCGCTCCGCTCGTGCGGCGGTATTTGAGAGAGCTTGAGCTGCGCTCGAGGTTCGACGACGTGCGTGTCGAAGCGAAACGGAGCCGCTCCGACGTCTCGCGGGATTTCAGCGTCGGTTGCCCGTGTCGGATGTCCCGATCGACCGGGTGGTTCATCGCCGTGTAGAGCTGTCCCGTTTGGCCGCGCTTGGGGACCGGCCGGAACGAGCGCCACCCGTAGCTGTCTCCGCCGTAGTACCCGTAGTCCGGGTAGCAGTTGTAGTAACCCCACGACGGGTAGTGGGCATAGTAGGGTCCAGAGTAGTAGTAGGGGAAATAGGTGTAGTGGTACGCTCCCCACCCCGACCAGCCCCAGTTCCAGCCAATGCTGAAGTAGAAACTGCCCGGATACGGATCGTACCAGCCTCCCCAATACCATGGGTCGAGGTACCACCACGACGTGTCGTAGAAACCGTCATTCCACCGAGGATAATATGTGACGTAGACCTTCGTCACATTCGCCTCGTTCCCCTCATCCCGCGGCTGCGTTTCTTCAGCGACGTCGGGGACGAAACCCTCCTCGAGAGGATACGTCAGCCGGTCGGTCTTTTCGAAATCCGCGCCGGCGGCATAGGCCGGCATTCCGGCCGCGTAGGGGTCTTTCCCCTTCTTGTAGCAGTCCTCGCAGAGGTACCTCGGAAAATCCACCGCTTTGTCGATGTAGAAATAGGTGAACGATAACGTCACGCCTTGGCGGTGAGATATCCCTCGAACGATCTGGCTCGCGATCCGGTTGGCGGCGAGTAGAGGATCCCCCGTTATGCGGAACTTTCTCTCCTCGGGAATCGTCTCATTGTCGGCGAGGAACCGGACCTCGTCTTCGTTGATGAAGTCCCGATCCTCGACCGCGAGGGCAAACACGAATTCGATACCCGTGGTTCCCCCGACGATGAGCGACTGTTCGGGGTTTTCCGGAAGCGGGTAGGCCCGGTCGGGTGAAAATCTCTGGAGATTCTTCCCGTCGGCAGGGTACAAGAGGTGAACGAAACCATCCGTGTCGATATTGAAGGCGATGACATACGCCTCGGTATCGGTCCGGATCGAGAACCCCACCTCCTCGCCTCCCTTGTAGACGGACCCGATGGGATCATCGAGGGTCAAGCTCACGCCCTTAGGGGCGTAGCCCGTTGTCTTGTATTGGGTCGTGCAATCGGCGGCCAGGGGATAAAAAAAGGCCGCAACGACGAACAACGTTAGCAGCCGTTTCATTGAGTTCCCTCCTTGGGTTCTCAGGGGGAAGCGATCGACACAGCTGTATTATAACTCTTTTCAAAAAAACCAACAACCCTTATGGTTTGACGCTCGAAAGGCCCTCTGCTATGGTGTGCCTGGCGCGAAAGCGGCGGCTCGATAGCCGCGCTGCTAACTTCTTGATAATTTAAGAGTTAGGAAAGGCGGACAATGGGTATCCACTCTGCTGTGCTCTTTGGCGATCTCGCGCGATCGGTCCCGACGCTCGTGTTCCAAAGCGACTGGTTTGCGAAGTTCATTATTTTCACGCTGTTCCTGATGTCGGTCATCTCGTGGGCGATCATATACGACCGGACCCGTTTCTTCTTGAGACTCCGACGCGGCGGCCGGCGGCTCCAGACGTTGGTGGCGACGAGAGGCCTCGGGTTCTCGGCGGACACGCTCAAGCAGTGTCTGCCGTCGATGGAGGGGGCTCTTCTTCTCGAAGCCAAGCGGCATCTGGATGCCCGGAAGGCGACCAAGGCTCCGAGCCGCGAGACTTCCGCGGCGGAGAACCTGAACGCCGCGGTCCAGTTGAAGGATCTCCTCGAACGGAGAGCCGTGGCCGAGGTCGAGGAGATGGAGAAGTACCTCGTCTTTCTCGCGACGACCGTCTCCGTCGCGCCGTTCCTCGGTCTTCTCGGGACCGTATGGGGGATCACGGACAGTTTCATGAGTATGGGCACTCAGGGGACCGCGAGCATCGAAGTTGTGGGCCCCGGTATCGCGGAGGCTCTGATCGCAACGATTGCCGGGCTGGCGGCGGCGATTCCGGCCGTCGTGGGTTACAACCTCCTGCTGCGCCACGTCCGCCGTCAGGAGAGCGGAATCGAGCTGTTCATTTCGAGGATTCTCGAGCTCTCCGGCGCGAGAACCTCCGAGCAGACGGATATGGAAAGAGAGACGACCTATGAAAAGAGAGACGACCTATGAAAAGAACCCCGTATAGTTCGCTCGCGGACATCAACATCACAAACCTCGTCGACGTCATGATGGTCCTGCTCATCATCTTTATGCTGACGGCGCCGTTCATACAGGCGGGAATCAAAATACGGCTTCCCAAGGCCCAGTCCACGGTGATCAAAGAGACCGAAGGTGTGATGCTTGCAATAACGGAAAAAGGCGAGGTGTACCTCAACGATACAAAAGTGGCGCGGAAGGATCTGGCGGATGCGCTGCGCAACCTGAAGGTGGGGGGTGAGGAGCGCGTCTTTGTTCGCGCAGACAAGAACGTGCCGTACGGCGTGGTGATGGAGGTCGTGGGGCGTGTCAAAGAGGTGGGGATCGATGAGGTGGGGATGATCACCGAAATGGAGACGAAAAAGTAGCTCGATTGCCGTTCCGCCCGCAGGGAACGGCCGGTTATGAGAAGCGCGTTCATTATATCGCTCGCTGTGCATCTCGCTCTGGGGTTCATTTCGATACGCTTGGTTCGTGTCAGCCAGGTCCGTTTTGTCCCCCGGGAGGTGTACGCGGTCAGGCTCGTTTCTCTGCAGGAGGCGGGCGGGCCCCAGAGGGAAGAGATGAAAGCTCCGGCGAAAGAGACTCCCCAGGCGCCGGCGGCGAAGCCCGACGAGAAAAAGCCGGACGAGCTCGTGCCCCCGGTGAAGGAATCAAAATCACAAAAAAAAGGGGAGTCCAAGAAAACGGTGCCGTCGACACGTATCGAGAAGCCCAGCGTCCCCTCTACCGAGGCAGGCACAGGGGAAGGATCGGGGTCGGGGGGGATCTCGACAGGAGATATGTCGCTCGATGTGGGTGATTTCCCGTTCGCGTATTACCTCGCGACGGTGAAGAGAAAAATCGCATCCAACTGGCGGGTTCCGGGGACAACCGGAATGATCCACTGCCGCGTGTATTTTCGAATCACGAGGTCCGGGTCGATCGATTCACCCGCGGTGGAGACGTCATCGGGGAGCTTTCTCTTCGACCAGGCGGCGTTGCGCGCCGTCGTCGAGGCGAACCCGCTGCCGGCGCTTCCCGGGGGGTTCGGAGACGGGTATCTGGGTGTGCACTTCAGCTTTGCTTACGAAGAAGAGTGAAACCATGCGCTTTTACACGGCCCTAACGGTATGCGTTCTGATCTTCCTGGTCGGTTTTTTGCTGGCGTCCCCGGCGTCCGCGCAGAGGGAGGTCGAGCTTGGGATCAAGTCGACGTACGCAAATCTGATCGGCCTGTCCATCGCGCCGTTCACCGCCCTGGACGGAGCGCGGCCGGACCAGGCGACAACGCTCGAACAACTCATCTCCGCCGACCTCGAGTTCGCGGGAGTCTTCAAGGTGACGCGGGGGCGTGTCTCTCGGACGGGCGGCGCGGGCGACAACGGTGTCGTGGAGATCCGCGGGCTCCTGAAACGGGACGGAACCGAGACGCACTTCGAAGGGCTTGTCGTCGACGCGTCGAACAACCTCACGATCGGCGGTAAGCGGTATCTGCTCAAGCCCGAACAGATCCGCCAGGTCGCTCACCTTTTTTCCGACGAGGTTGTGCGGATGCTCACCGGAGAAGGAGGCGTCGCAACGACAAGGATCACCTACCGCGTGAAGAAAGGGGATTCGTACGAGATCGTGATGACCGACTACGACGGATACAACCCGCGTGTCCTCCTGCGGCAGAACATCCCTGTCATCTACCCGCGCTGGATCGACGATCGCAAGGCTATGGTATTCACGAGCTTTCGCGGGGGCGAAACGGATCTCTATATACGATACCTCGCCGAGCCCGCCTCGAAGCAGCTTTTGAGCTATCCGGGATTGAATTACTCGGTGGATTGGTCTCAGAAGCGCAAGGAAATGCTCGTCACTCTGAGTAAAGACGGGAACCCCGAGATTTACGTCGTCGACAAGGACGGCAAGATCAAGCGCCGTCTCACTCACAACCGGGCCATTGACTGCAGCCCCAACTGGTCTCCCAGCGGCCGGGAAGTCGCATTCACGTCGGACCGTTCGGGGACGCCTCAGATCTATCTCATGCAAGCGGACGGCAGCAACGTCCGCCGTCTGTCGCAAGCGGGAAAGTACAACGATTCCCCCGCCTGGTCACCCAAAGGGGATCGGATCGTCTTCGTGTCGAGGATTGACGGGTTTTTCCAGTTGTGTACAATACACCCCGATGGATCAGGGTTCCGTCCGATCACCAGCGAGGCCGTGGATCACGAGGACCCGCGGTGGTCCCCCGCCGGTCGCCACCTCGTCTACACCGAGAAGCGCAAGTACCAGAATGTGATATCAATCATTGACATCGCGAGCGGGGGTAGGCGAATATTGTCGCAAGGTGAAACTCCGGACTGGTCAGTTCGTTGAATATGGCGGCGAGGTGTAGGCCATGGCCGGCGTCCGCGCGTTTATTCAAGGGAGGTTAGTCGAATGTTGCGTAAACAGTGGTTTGTTTTCATTCTGATCGGGTTGTTCGCTCTCGCCTTCGGAGCCTGCGGGAAAAAGCCGGTGACGAAAGTCGAGACCCAACCCGAGCCCCAGGTTACGGAACAGCCTGCGGCACCCGTTGAAGAAGTTGAGGAGACCGCGCAGGAAGAGACACCGACCATCAAGATACCGGTGCTCAGCGACGTCTTTTTCGACTTCGATAAAACGAGGCTCTCCGACGAAGGGAAGCAAGCGCTCGCCGAAAACGCGAGACAGTTGAAAGAGGGCGGCTCGATGACCATCATCATCGAGGGACACTGCGACGAACGCGGAACCAACGCGTACAACCTCGCGCTCGGCGAGAAACGCGCCAATACGGTGAAGGAATACCTGGTGTCCCTCGGCGTCGACGCCGGGCGGATCCAGACGATCAGCTACGGTGAAGAGCGGCCGTTCGACCAGGGGCACGACGAAACCGCGTGGTCGAAGAACCGCAGGGCCCATTTCGTGGTGAACCAGTAACCCTTTGGTCCAGTCTTGAAAGCATTGCTCATCAAGAAGCTGGCGTGCTTTGGCGTCGGCCTGGGTCTGGTCTCCGGGTGTTACAGCACCAAGATGATGGAGTTCACCTATCAACAACTCGATACGGTGAAAACCACACAGATGGAGCTGCTCCGGAGAATGGACGAGCTCACCCGGCTCTACCAGGAGGATCGGGATGAGAGACTCCGGACCCAGGCCGGGACATCGGCGGGGCTCCAGGAGCTACGCGATGCCTTGGAAGCTCTCGGGTATCGCGTGGACGACAGCGCGCAACTTTTCAGGGAACAGACGCCCCCCACGACCACCCCGCGCAGTCTGGAGCGTGCCGACGCCGCGGCGGCCGTTTCGCCGGGTGGGGGTGCCGAGGGGCCGGCGGGGCGTGCCGGGGGAGACAGCACGGTTACACCGGTTGTAGCCAACGACGAGGCCGGAAAGCTCTTCCAGTCCTCGTACATGGACTTGACCCTCGGGAATTACGACCTCGCCGTTCAGGGTTTCAAAAACTACCTCATCCGTTTTCCCGACGCGCCCAATGCTCCTGAAGCCAACTATTATCTCGGAGAATCGTATTACTCGCTGTCGAGATATCTCGAGGCGGTGGCGGATTACCAGACGGTTATCAAAGAGTATTCGCGGTCGCGTCTTGTCCCGGCTTGTTACTTGAAGTCCGGGTACTGCTATCAGAAGCTCGAGGAGGGTGACCTCGCGGAGAAAGCGTTCCGCGAGCTGATCTCGCTCTACCCGCGGAGTGAGGAGGCGGAGCAGGCGCGCCTCGAGTTACAGGGAATGGGAGGGTAACACACGCAAGCGCCTTGGACACTTTGCCTTCTTACCTCATCCTTCTCGCCGTCCTGATCCTCTTTTCAGCGTTCTTCTCAAGCTCCGAAGGGGCTCTCTTCTCGCTCACACGATCGAACGTCAGCCGCCTTGAGAACCGTTCCCCCGTGGGGAAACAGATCGCCCATCTTCTCCGGCGGCCCAGACGGCTTCTGATCACGATTCTCATCGGCAACCTCATCGTGAACGTGTCGGCCACGAGCGTGGCGACCTCCGTGGCCATAGGGGTGTTTGGTGACAAGGGGGTGGGGATCGCATTCGCCGTCATGTCGGTCGTCATACTCGCTTTTGGCGAGATCTTCCCAAAAGTCCTCGCGGTGAACCGGGCCTCGGCGATTTCGCTGGTGATCGTTTATCCCCTGAGTTTCTTTCATGCCCTTTTCGCTCCTCTCCGGTGGCCCTTGGCGCGTCTATCCGACGTGGTCATCGATGTCCTCAAACGGCGTCTCGGTACGACCACCCGCCATTTTTCGAAGGACGAGCTTCTGACGGCGCTCGACGTCGGACGCGATGCGGGTCACTTCGGCGATTTCGAATACGAACTCCTCTCCAGCATCATCGACTTCAGAGACACGACGGTGAAGGAGATCATGACCCCGAGCATCAACATCTTCTCTCTGGCGGCGGACCTCAGCGTCGAGGATATGCTCGATCAGGTGACGAAGGGCGGGCATTCGCGTGTGCCCGTCTACGGCGACACGACAGATGACATAAGAGGAGTCGTTCATATCAAGGATCTCGCCCGGATTTCGGGCGAGGACGAAGACATCGACGTCTCGACGATCGTCATGCCTCCGTATTACATCCCCGAATCCGCAAGGATCTCTTTTCTGTTCAAGGAGCTCGCGCGAGAGCGGGCCCATATCGCCGTCGTCATCGACGAGTACGGATCGTTCGTTGGCATCGTGACGATGGAGGACATCCTCGAAGAAATCGTCGGCGAGATTCGCGACTCGAAACAACCTCTGACAACGGCCTATACGATGATGCCGGACGGGAGAATCGTCGTGCTTGGGGCCATGGAGATCGAGGACTTCAACGACGTGTTTGGAACGGACATCGTGGACGAAGAGCACGAAACCATCGCCGGGTATGTGATCGGGGCGACGGGGAAAATTCCGAACGCCGGCGAAACCATCGAAATCGGCAAGCTGAGATTCCACATCATATCGGCCCAGCCCAACCGGATACGAAAGATGCGGGTGGAAAAGGTATGAGTACCCCGATCCTCGTCGTCGTGTCTCTCGCGGGTTTCCTTCTGGCCGCGTTCTTCGCCGGGGCGGAAACGGCGATCATCGCGGCGGACCGCGTGAAGATCCGCCACCTCGCCGCCAAAGGGAACAAACCGGCGGGAGAGTTGCTGAAGCTCTTCGCGAACCCGGGCGATACCCTGAGCCTTGTGCTCGTCGGCACGAACCTCGGGGTGATCGGGTGCACGTCGACGTTCACCGCGATCCTCGTGACGCGTTATGGAAATTCGGGTGCGGTGATGTCCACGGCGCTCCTGGTTCCGTTGCTCCTGCTTTTCCAGGAGATCATCCCGAAGGGGGCGTTTCTCTACTACGCGGACAGGGCGGCGATTCTCTCGGTCTATACGCTCAAGTTCTTTGGCGTTCTCCTTTTTCCCGTCGTACGGTCGTTCTCGGTGTTTTCGAACGGACTTTTGAAGCTCCTCCGCGCCGGGACGGTCGACTCGCGCGTCCAGATGAGCGCGGAGGAGCTGCTGTTCCATCTCAAGGAAAGCAGGGACGCCGGTCTGATCCCAAAAGACACGCTCACGCTCGCGTCGAGGGCGTTCGAGTTTCTCGATCTGAAAGCAAAGGACGTGATGATACCGATCCGTGACGTCGTGATGGTCGAGGAGGGGTTGGACATCGAAGAATACGAGAGGGTCTTCTTCGAGACGAGGTTCAGCCGTCTCCCTGTGTATCGACGGTCCAGGGACATTTTCGCGGGCATCCTCTCCATACAGAGTCTGCTCGAAGCGCGCGGTCCTCAGGAAGGTTCGCCGGCGCTCGAGGAGCCGTACGAGGTCGGCGCCGAAACGCCTGTTTCGGAGATCCTCGTCCGTATGCAGAACCAGGGGTGTCACATGGCGATGGTCCGCGGCGACGACGGCGCGGTCGCAGGCATGACCACGCTGGATGACGTGCTCGTGGGCCTCGTCGGAGCGTTGTCCGACGAGTTTCACTAGACCGGCTGCCGCTCGTCACCCGCGGCGCCGGATCGACAACACGATGAAAATCGATCTCGAGCACATAAAGCTCAGACCCCACTATCCCTTCCAGATCTCGCGGGAGACCCAGAAAGAGAGGGATGTTTTTATCTTCGAGGTGACGTGGGAAGGAGTGACCGGCTACGGGGAGGCGTCACCTTCCCCTTACTACGGCGAAAACGAAAAGACCGTGGTGTCAGCCGTAGGAAAAGTGAGGCGAAAACTCCGAGGCGATCCGGAACAGCTCAAGGAGAGGATCGCGGAGGGCGACCTGCGTAAGACCCTCCACAAGCACGCATCCGTCCGGGCGGGGATCGACATCGCCCTGTGGGACATCATCGGCAAACGCGAAAACAAGCCGTTGTACGAACTCGTCGGGCTCGATCCTACGAAGACACCCGCGACATCGTTCACGATAGGAATCGATACGCCCGACCTCATCGACAAGAAGGTCGACGAAGCCGCGCCGTACCGGATCCTCAAGATGAAGATGGGATTTATCGGTGACATGGTGCTCCTCGATCGTGTGATCGCCCGTTCGGGGAAGATCGTTCGCGTGGACGCGAACGAAGGGTGGGACGTCGAGACGGCGCTTCAGATGTGCCGTGAGCTTGGTGAGAAGCGAATCGAGTTCATCGAGCAGCCGATCCACCACGAGAACGAAGAAGATCTTTGCATGCTCAAACGGCTGAGTCCCATTCCCATCATACTGGACGAAAGCGTGCGGAGCCTGGAAGACGTATCCGCGTGCCGCGGCCAGGGCCATGGGATCAATATCAAGCTGATGAAATGCGGCGGGATCACGCCGGCGCTTGCCATGATCGATAAGGCGCGGCAAGCCAATCTCAAGGTCATGCTGGGGTGCATGATCGAGACATCGATTGCGATCACCGCTGCGGCCCACATCAGTCCGCTCGTCGACTACGCCGACCTCGACGGGAATCTTCTCGTTGAGAACGATCCTTTCACCGGCGTCACCGTGCAGAACGGCAAGCTTGTGCTGCCCGATGGTCCCGGCTTGGGAGTGAGGAGACGGGTTTGAGCGTCGTGTTTCCGAATGGGGCTCGCGTGGCAGGATAGTCGCAGCTCTGCGATTCGCTCGGCGCGCCGGCTTCGCCATGAAAAAGCTATTCGAAGATAACGACCGCTGTGGCGTGCTGTTTGCTGTGTGTGATCGAAAGGTGGATCCGATCCGCCGGCAGCTTCTCGAAAAACATTCTCGCGTTTCCGTAGAGCCTTAACTCAGGTTTTCCTCCCTTGTCGTTGACGACGACGATATCCTTCCAGCGCACACCCGAATTCCACCCTGTGCCCAGGGCTTTCATACACGCTTCCTTCGCGGCGAATCTCGCCGCCAGACGGGGAACGGGATCCTTATAGCGAAGCGCGTACGTCCTCTCTTCGGACGCGAAGATCCGGTTGAGGAACCGTTCGTTGTACCGCGCATACACACGCGCGATGCGGTCGATCTCTATCGTGTCGACTCCGATGCCTTTGATCATGGGTCACACCGCTTGGACGAAATGGGTCCGTCGTGACACGAATCCCCCTTGGGGCGGCGTCGAGTATACAGTCCGGAGACGCGGCCCGCAATCAACGCACACTAGGGGACGTGTTCTCCCGTCGGCGCACCGACGCCTGACAAATGGCTCAACGTTGCGCCATTGTGTCGTGCCACTGTGGCAGCTACCACAGGAGTTGCGCGGGCGATTTGTGAGGCATATTTTTTAAGACGATATGTCACGTGCAGTTATGTGGCTTTATTGGAGTTGGCACCCCCATTGCTTTGATCGAAGGGTACAAGGCCGGGGAAAACCCCCTGACTGAGTCTGACGAAGGAAAAACAAAGCCGGAGGTGATCGTTATGTTCCCGATGAAGTGCGAACCCAAAGGCAATCTGGAGTCATTTTTCGACTCTCTCGACCGTGACGCCCTCCCGATGCTGCGCCCGTGGTTCCGTGTGGATGACGACGAGGGTTTCCGCATGCCGCTCGTCAACATCAACGAATCCGAGAAGGAATTCGTGGTGACGGTGGAGCTGCCGGGTGTTCAGAAGAAGGACCTCGATGTGTCGATCGACGGCGAACAGCTCGTCGTGACCGCTGAGCGTTCGGAGAAAGTCGAGTCCAACGAAGGCCTGCTCAGGCGCGAGATCCGCTCGGAGAAATTCCGCAGGAGCTTCACACTCGGCCAGACGGTCGACCGCGATACCATCAAGGCGAAGCTCGAGAATGGGATCCTCAAGGTCACGCTGCCCAAGAAGGCGGAGAGCGTCGGTCGCAAGCTCGACATCAGCTAAGAGGATTCCGAGGCTCCAAAGGAAAAAAGCCCGGCCAGAAAGCCGGGCTTTTTCTGTTGGCCCGCGCGGATTCTCGTGAGGCGCGCGCGCCGGATATCAAGGCAAGGCAGTTACACAGGACGCCGCATGCTCTGCCGTAGGACGCGCGAGGGAATCGCTCAGAATGCCGGATCGTATAGCGCACCCATAAAGAGAATGGTCCCCGTCGCGTCATCGCGTATGACAAAGAAAAACGGCTGGTCGGCAATGAACGAGAAACGATCTGCCGGTTCTCGTACCGATGTGGTTTTCATTTCAACCGAGGTGACCGCCGCGGCTTTGGTGCCCTCTTCGTTCACCTCGACCACCGCCTTGTGTTTGACCTCGGATACACAAAGATCGGCGTCGCTCATCCCCGAGAAGTCGGCCGTCGACGCGTCAAACGCGTCTCTCATCCCGAGGGCTCTGAGCGTCGGGACAAGACCGCATTCGTACTCGATCTTGAAACGGGGGACCAGCACGTCGCCCTCCCGTGTGGCGAGGTTCGACATCCACTCGATAAAAACGCGATCGTTGAGTCCGCCGAGAAACCCGCCGAGCCCGCGAACGTCCACCGGCAAGAAGATGTACATCCCCATCCGCCCCGTCCCGTAGGGAAGCCGGACCACCTGAACACCGTTGTCTTCCGCGTACCGGAACGATCCCGACTGGTTCATCATGGGGACGATCTTTTCGTTCCCGCCAGCGAGATGAAAGGGTCCGTTGATGGTCGACGCCGGATCGAAAGCAGTTTGCCAGCGACCTTTGAAGTAGATCGCATTGATGAGGTAGAGCATCGCATCGCGTGGGATCACGTCGACGATCTTGTCGATGAGCCCTCGTGTCGATCGGTTTACCCACCCGTTGATCACAGAGGAAGTTCCAGGGTCCGCAAAATCGAGAGACGTCGTTTGGGCCCGGTAGAACGCGGCGTTCCGCTGTAGAAAGTCGGGGCGGAAGTCGAATCCTTTCCGTCCCCAAAGCGAATTGGCCACAGTCAATTGAACGGCCGAGTCGGCCTGCTCCAAGACTGTGGTGAGATCCGCCATGGACTGGTTGAGCTCTCCGAGATCGATTCCCTTGAAACCGAGCACGTCCGCCATTTCACCAGCGGTCTTACCCGACGCTCCGTTGTAGGTCATCGCGAGCGCCACCGACACGCTCAAGGGCGAGATGAAGAGGTTTTTCGTCTCACCGTTTCCGCACGTTTTTCGAAAGAGTCCGAAGGCGAACACGGAGTTTCCCCGGACAACACGGTCGTCGATCGAGGTCAAGCGTCTTGCATCGGGGCTGGACCCGTCATCGACCGACCGAACGACCGTGGTCGTTTGGGATACAGGAACCGTGTTCGTAGCGGCTCTCGCAGAGTCCAACCCTACGGACCTCGAGTCGGTAACCTCGTCGGTTCGGGACCCAGCAACGGAGCCATCGCGGTTCGCCCCGGCGTTCTCCGATTGCCCGGCATCCCGTGAGCAGCGGCTTGCGCAGACGAGCGCACCGGCGATGAACACAACGAGAATTGTGATGGACATTTTTGTCTTCATCGGTAGAACCCCCTTTTTCGCCATCATACGGCGCCCGTCCCCCGAACGGCAAGGGCCATTGGAATGAGAAAACGCTGGTGGGAGGGCCGGGGCCTCCATCGGGGCCGCGGATCCTCAGTCCTGACGGCGCGGCGCGAAGCCTCCGCGCCATCAAAGACCGAACGGCGGGCACAGCCTGTTTTCGTGTTGTCGCGAAGGGGCGGCATTGGGTAAAGTGAAGGATCTCAATTCCATCACTGACGGACGAATCCGGAGTTCACGAGACGGAGGACTTCTCTCATGGCGCAGATCGATCGATCCATGTTTCGCGAGTACGATATCAGAGGAAGGGTGAACGACAAGGAGCTCAACCCCAAGACCGCCGGGTGGATCGGGCAGGCGTACGGCACGTTTCTGGAGCGACGCGGCATCGACACCGTGGTCGTCGGTTACGACTCGCGGCACGGATCGAAGGCGATCAAGGACACGCTCATC
>Ga0315286_10000172_pt1 | contig 48311 bp, 37 predicted proteins | sample YL17G10_0_MG_FD_205038 | JGI IMG/M metagenome (GOLD analysis project Ga0315286, IMG submission 205038) | Sediment microbial communities from Yellowstone Lake, YNP, Wyoming, USA - YL17G10_0 | ecosystem: Environmental > Aquatic > Freshwater > Lake > Sediment | place: USA: Wyoming | collected...
CGAGTGAGTACTAAAACACTTCCTATTCCAAACGTAATACTTGTAAACTGAATAGGGAATTCATTGCTTATAAAAATTCCAAGTGAAGAGAGTGTCTGTGCTGTTTTCAACAATATGAAGCCAGAAAGAGGCTCATTTTTAAATATCGCAACATCAACATCTCCAGCCAAACCTTTTTGGATGATTCGTGTAACAAGACTACCATCTCCCAAAAGAAAGAACCGCTCACGGAAAAACCAAAAAATAATACCGGAGAAAATCACACAGCCGACAAGCATCAAAATTCTGATAGATTTATTTTGCATGCGAATATTTGCAGCTATCTTCTCAAGAATCCGCAATATCATCATTTGAGTAGATGGTATCATCAACAATACCATCAGCAAAGGAATACCCACCTTAAAAATTATCGGAAGGAATGCAAGCTGATGAAAACCCCAATTTGCCGCTGTTGGATAAAACAGAGCAACAATTTGAAAGAAAATAAAAATACCACTCACGGCGACAATGATGAAGTACAACATTGTAAAACCTGAAAAACCTTCGAATTCTTTTTGGCCGTCTAGAATAGGTCCCTTTTTTTGTATCATCATTGTTTTACAATCTCATTGCTGAATAGATCGGAGCTTTTCGCGGATTGTGGATGCATCAATATTTTATGGATCCAGTTCCAAGAATCCGTGGATTAGTTGAATCAATCGCAATAACTTTTGATTGTGTTCTGGAAAACTTAACTGTATTATTCGTCGTATCTATAATCATTTTCAGAACATAAACAGATGGACACCGAACACTATACGGATACCTCCAAAGTCACCGTAAAGTTGTTTCTGCTGGGAGCGGCGATAATCGTACACAACATCACCAAATATAGAGAGGTGACCCTCTTCATCCAAAGGTTGCTCAAGTCCGATGCCGCCGTAATAACCTAACTTCTTGTCGGCTTCTATCGATTTTTCCGGAGTGCGAAAACTTGAAATTGTTTGTTTGACTGAAACATAGCTTAAACCACCCGAAAGACGAATAAATACGTTGCCGCTTAGGATTTGTTTGTTGATAATGCCAATATGAATAAATCGCTCGAACAACTCGATTGAACTATCAGTCTGTGACTCGACTACAGCTTTTGCGCGAAAGAATGAAATATCTCCCGCAGCATAAAGGGAAGATTTAAAGGGAAGGCAGATACCGCCACCCCAGATAATATCGGAACTCGATTGTGCATGAGATCTAAACTGTTGATTTGATGGTAAGAAAAGCCCGCCATACAATGTGAAGATGAACGGCTGCTGTTGTGCTTCGAGTACAGGCGTAAAAAATAAAAAAATTACAGTGATTATTGATAAAAATAATTTCATTTCATCCTCATTTGATCTAATAATACTGCAAGTAAGATAACTACCCCAAGAACTACCATTTGAACATACGATCCGACATTGAGAAGGTTCAATCCATTTCGCAAAACACCGATGAGCATTGCGCCTAAGAATGTACCAACGATTGTACCTCTGCCGCCAAACAAACTCGTACCACCTACTACAACAGCAGCTATGACATCCATTTCGTACATCAATCCGGCATTCGGTTGTCCGGAGTTCATTCGTGAAGCTAATAACACACCACTTATGGCAGCAAGTACTCCGCTTATCATGTAAACATATAACAAGGTTCTGCTTACATTGATGCCGGCAAGTCGCGCAGCTTCTTTATTTCCCCCGACGGCATATACATATCTACCAAACTTGGTATGTTTCAGAATGGTGAATGCAACAATGTAAACACAGATCATTATGATAGTAGGAATCGGAACACCAAAAACTCTTCCACTTCCGACAAAACTAAATTCATCCGGTAATCCCCAAATAGGTCTGCCATCAGTATACATGTATGATGAGCCGCGCCAGATCGTCATGAGTGCGAGGGTTACGATGAATGGTGTGATATTGAATCGTGTTACGAATAGCCCTGCGATTGAACCCGATAGAATTCCAATCGCCAATCCAGCAAAAAGTGCGAGTGGAAATGAAACCGTGAACGGAAAATCTAGTTTCAATATACTCGTAGCGATTACTCCGCTGAAAGCAACCATTGCACCAACCGATAGATCAATGCCGGCGGTTAGAATAACAAACGTCATCCCCGCGGCTATGATTGCAATAATGGAGGTCTGGAGTGTAACATTTAGAATGTTTTCGGCTGTAAAGAAATACGGCGATAGAGAAGAAAATAAAGCGATTTCGGCGAGAAGAGCGATGGTAATTCCAAATTCACCGATAATGGTTTTTATTTTTTTTGATCGTGGTAATTGCTCAACCATGTGTTGTCTCCAAGTTGCCACCGGTAGCGAGCGTCATGATTTTTTCCTGTGTCGCTTCTGAACGAGACAGAACTCCCGCTAATTTCCCTTCACACATTACGGCAACTCGATCACTGATGCCGAGAAGTTCGGGAAGATCGGATGAAATGACAATAACACCGATGCCATCCTTCGCAAGCTGGTTGATGAGATTGTAGATTTCGTACTTTATGCCAACATCGATACCAACGGTTGGTTCATCGAAAATAAGAAGTTTTGATTTCGTAAAGAGCCAGCGAGCGAGTACGACTTTCTGTCGATTGCCTCCGCTTAAGTTTTCAACTTCCTGTTCTATAGACGGTGTTTTAATTCTCAAGTCGTTCGTGAATTTCTTGCTAATCGAATTTTCTTTTGATCGGTTGATGAATAATCCTTTTACGACATCATTAAGATTTGAGAGAGATATATTTTCCCTCACGTTCATCTGCATGATTAATCCGTATTTATTACGATCTTCTGTGAGAAGTCCGATACCAAGATCAATTGCTTCACGAGGCGAGCGGGGATGGATTTCTTTTCCTTCGAAATAGATTGATCCGTTTTCTTTTGGATCAGCACCAAAAATGATTCGTGCGAGTTCGCTTCTTCCAGCACCAACAAGCCCCGCAAGTCCAAGTATCTCTCCTCTATGAACAGTGAGATTGACATTTTTCAGCAAATCAGAGTTGACACTTTCGACTTTGAGGATTTCTTCTCCTCGTTTTAGTTCAATCTTTGGATACTCCTGCTCAAGTTCACGTCCAACCATCCATCGGACGAGACTTCTACGATCTGACTCCGCCACAGTACAACTGTGGATAAATTTTCCATCGCGTAAAACAGTGAGCCGATCACCAATTTCAAATATTTCTTCTAAGCGATGAGAGATGTAAATAATGCCGACACCTTCGGCTTTCAATCTACGGATGACAGCGAAAAGATTTTTCAACTCATTCTCTGTGAGTGCTGCTGATGGCTCGTCCATAGCAAGTATACGTACTTTCTTCGATATAGCTTTTGCGATTTCAACAATTTGCCGTTGTGCAACACTTAGCGAACTGATCAGAGCGGTTGTAGGAATTTCTTCTCCAAGCTGGGCTAAAGCAGTGCGTGCAATTTCGTGCATCTTTTTAAAGTCAACAAACGGAGATTTTTTTTTAGTCGGTTCATTTCCAAGAAGAATATTTTCAGCAACAGTCAATTCAGGAACCAGCTTGAATTCCTGATAAATCATTCCGATTCCTGCTCTTTGGGAATCTGCAGGTGAATGGAACTCTACATCTTTCCCATCGATTAATATTGAGCCACTATCTTTCCGAATCGCACCAGAAAGGACTTTCATAAGTGTGGATTTACCTGCACCATTCTCACCGACAAGGCAATGGACTTCCCCTGCACGAAGCTCAAAGTTAACATCCGACAGTGCCAATACGCCCGGGTATTGTTTGCGGATATTTTGCATTTGTAGGAGAGGAGTCATAAAATTTTACTACTGATAACGTGGATACTACACGAATCGACACCGATGATGCGTGAATCTCTGTGTCTTCATCGTGGGATCCGTGGTTTCATTTCCCTGCAACCTTCTGCAGGGCTTCTTTATCAACAATACCAACTTCCACAGGAACTACTTTAGGAACCTGCGCACCTGAGAAAAATTCTTTGATTTTCTGGATTGTTGTTTCTCCGATTTTCTTTGGATTCTGGATTACGTCTGCTCTTAATTGTGTATCTTTGAGAATAGCATCGCGCGCGGGTGGTGTTGCATCGTATCCAACAATCTTTATATTGGGACGTTTATATTGCATCACCGCATCCAGCGCACCGAGAGCGGAATCATCATTGATACCGAAAATTCCATCGAGGTCGGGGTGTGCCTGCAAAACATCCGAAGTAATCTGCATCGCCTTATCGCGGACACCTTCAGCATTCATATCGGCAACAATTTTGATATCGGGATACTTTGCAATCACTTCTTTGAATCCTTGCGTTCTATCCAGCACCGAGGTTACAGTCGGCTGACCGATGATTGCAACTTTTCCTTTACCATTCAAGACTTTTACGAGATATTCCCCCGCTAATCTTCCACCGGCGATATTATCCGAAGCGATGTGGCTTACAATATCACCTTCTTGCGAGGCAATATCGGCAGTGAAGACAGGAATCTTCGCGTCATTTGCCTTCTTGATTGCCGGACCGACTCCGCGCGAATCGACCGGACATACGATGATGGCATCAACTTTCCGCGTGATGAAATCTTCGATCTGGTTGCTCTGCTTTCCGAGATCGAAATCGCCCGCGGTGACAATGAGTTCGTAGCCATTCTTTGCCGCTTCACTTTTCAAACCTTCTTCCAAATCTTTATAGAAGACATGCGCACGAGTGAGAAGTGAGACACCAATGGTTTTAGTGGATTTGGAATCTTCTTTCTTCCCACAAGCGACAAGAAACAGAATAAATATTAATATAACTCTTAAAATATATTTCATATATCTTCCTTAGAATATTATGTTACTTTTTTCTTTACGTATCTAGACGTCCTCTGCGGTAATATTTAACCACAAAGAACGTAAAGCATCACTAAGCCGTTACGACTCATCAAGTGAGTCGCACATCGTTAAAATTTCCCTGTCTTCCACTTCTCTGCATACTCTTCAACATTTTCTTTGGTAATGATATCAAGTCCGGAATCAATAACGGGTTGAGCGGGAATTTTTCCTTCTTTAAATTCTTTTAACAATCGAACACTTTCATATCCCCAGCCCCAGAGTTTTTGTCCCATCAATACTTGAACGTACCCTTGTCGTACATAATCAAGCTGTTCGGGTAATGCATCGATAGAGACAACTATGAGATCGCCCGGTTTCTTGGCTGCAAACGGACCCGGCGGTGGTGTAAATAACGCCCACGCACCGGGTAAAATCCAACCCTTAAGATCGGGATGTGCTTGCATCGCCGCTTCCATAACGCTGACACCCTTGTTCACATCGTCGTAACAATATTCTGTCGCAACAACTTTAATGTCAGGATAATTTTTCAGGTACTCAAGTATTCCCTGTCGGCGTTCTTCAAGATTCGGTGCACCGGGTGTGCCCATCAGGATAGCAACATTTCCTTTCGTTCCCATCATATTCACAAGTCGTTCTGCCATTTGCTTTCCGCTCGGGAAGTTGGCTGTTCCATAGTAAGCGAATCGCTTGCTCCTCGGCGCATCTGAATCGAAGCAGACCACCGGAATTCCCGCATCTACAGCTTTGTTAATTGATTCAGTAAGAGCGTCAGCATCATTTACAGAAACGGCGATGCCATCAACTTTCTTCTCGATCAAACTTTCGATGATTTGCGCTTGCTCAACTGCATCAGATTTTACGGGTGCAAAACGCTGGACTTCTATTTTTCCAGCGCCTAAATCTTTCGCCGCTCCTTGAGCACCTTGCCATGCAAGTTGAAAAACAGGATTATCCAAGAGTTTCGGTACGAACGCGAAAACCAATTTCTTCTCTTCCTGCTTCTTGCCGCAACCGGAGAGAAAAAGAATGACAGCAACGATGACAGATAGATATTTTTTCATTTGCATTTCCTCAAGTTATTATTTCAATTTTCCAGTTTGACCCTCACCGTTTCGTTTTTCTATCTAATATAACAGCCAATAGAATTACCAAACCAATTGCAACTTGCTGCCAATAAGCGGAGACATTTAAAAGAACTAAACCGTTTCGCAATATCCCCATCAACAGTGAGCCGATGATGGCACCGAGAATTGTTCCCCTACCGCCGCTGAGACTTATTCCACCGATCACCGCGGCAGCAATAACATCAAGCTCGTAACCAAGTCCGGCAGTAGATTGACCGACACCGAATCGCGCTGTGAATAATACGCCTGCAATTCCAGCACCAAAGCCACACAAAGTATAAACTAAAATTTTCATTCTTCCAACATTCACACCGCTGAAGTGCGATGCTTCCTCATTCCCGCCTATGGCATAGACATAGCGTCCCCATTTTGTTGCTTTCAAGAAATATCCAATAACAGATGCAAAAATCACCATGACGATGATTGGAATAGGTATGCTCAAGAATGTTCCTTGACCGAGAGTCAGAAACTCTGCCGGTAAATTTCTGATAGTCTCACCGCCTGTTAGAGCGAACGCTAAGCCGCGAGCAATACTCATCATCCCAAGTGTTGCAATGAACGGGGGGAGCTTTGTTTCCGTAATCAGTAATCCATTTGCCAAACCGCAGAGCATTCCAACTATCAAACCAACAAGCGCTGACGATGTAACACCAAAACCACTATTCATTAATACAGCAGTAACAACACCGGAAAGTCCGAGTATTGAACCGACCGATAAATCGATTCCGGCAGTAATAATAACGAGCGATTGACCCACAGCCATGATGGCGATAAAGGAAAGTGCTCTGATTACCTGAGAGATATTAGACCAATTAAGAAAAGTTGACTCGAAGAAGCTTTCACCACTAAAGGATGATGTTAGAATCGTGAGAAGCACAACTTCTACACTGAGAGCGAGCCAGATGCCGAGACGTTTGGATTTCAAGATTTAATTGTGCAAATATTGAATAAACAAATTTGATTAATGAACAAATTAACCCCGCCAGAGGCTGGCAAGTATTAACCATTGATCGTCAAAGTGTTCTATCTTACAAATAAAAGAGGGAAAAATCAATTAGCAAAGAGGTTAGAACGAAAAGCGTAGGACTTTGAGAGAAATTTAAAAGTTGGGATTGATCCGATGCATTTGATTTGATAATTCACATTTTAAAACTTATTTTGATTAGAATATAGCGTGCAGGGAGGTGAAGTGCAACACGATCCCAATTATGATTTCAATTTGAACGAACAGATAATCAAAGTCTCTTGATCAGACATTAAACAAATAAGTTACTTTAGCAATAATCGTCCGGTTGTTGATGCGGGGCGAATGCTGAACATCCCATTGCTCGTTGTAAACGAGGTAAATATCGGAGTTGGGCAGGTACTGGTAATTGAAAAGAAGATTGATGTTCAAATCACGGTCGGTATCGTTCCATTGCATAAAAAGTTTGCTGAAAACTTTCGTCGTTAATCCCCAGTTAATTCTACCTATCAAGAGATTAGTCGTAAACTTGCCGTTATCAACCGGCAAATCTATATTATTGTGCTGGTAATCCAGATCGAACTTCAAATGAATCGACGGTTTCCACACCGCTCCTAACTCGATTGTTTTTATAGTTCCATTATAAAAATTACCGATCTTACCGGTTACCTTACTGGATAAAACCTGACTTCGATCCGAGTAATAATCAGCAACAAGACGCGTGAATTTGTATGTCCCCTTCGGTACGACAGTCTCATTGCGAAGATAGAAATCCTCATCGATAATTTCTGTTTGAAAAGGAACACCGACAAACAACTCGCTCCCGTTGCCAAACACCGTATAGCTGGCAAGAAGATTATAGCCTGATTGTAACGACCAATCCTGATTATTGTGATAAATGAATTCACCGAAAAGATAAGTTTTGCGGATCCCAAGAATTCCGGGGCGTGTAGCCACTGCCGGATTAATGTAGATCTTTCGTATACCTGTGCGAGGCATGAAGCCAACTTCCGGATTGAATCCTTTATCAATGGTCAGGTACTGCGCCTGAAGTTCTACATCATCCGTCATATAATTCAGATCAATATTCGCTGCACCATTATCACGGATCACGCCATAATCGAATGTCTTCGCAGCAAAGCCACCGAGCTGAAGCTGCTCGGCGAGATAAAAATTCCAGTCGGCTCCAACCGTTCTATTGTACACATCTCTCCCCGCTTGTTTATTTATACCAATCATTCCAATACTGGACTGACCGAATACCGGTTGCTTCACACGAAGAACGGAAACATTCGTCAGCGGCGTTTCAACCTGATCACCAATCTCGTCCATTACTTTTTTCTTCTCGGTCCAGATGCTCAACACACCCAGATCGGTTCCACCGATTTTTCCGGTCGTGCGAATACCTCCGAGGAGTGAAATCTTCATGCCTCCATCTTTCGACAAACCGATCCTGCGGCTGAAAAACAGAAGTGAAGCGTCGTAGTTTCCAGAGAACCGCTCACCGAACCAAAAAATGCCAGCACCTTCTAAAAAGAAATCCCGTTTCTCTGGGTAGTACAAATCGAACCGGGTGAGATTGATTCTTTCCTGATCAGCTTCTACCTGCGCGAAGTCGGTGTTCACCGTGAGGTCAGCAGTAAGATTCGGCGTAATACTGTACTTCAGATCGAGACCGGCATTGGAGATGCTATTCTTGCCCGTGAGCCGGTCGTCTTCCATACCGCCTGCAAGGTACGGCTTCACCTGAAGACCACTTCCCTGCGAAATATTTTTGAAACCTGAAATATGCCCAAACTTGGATACTTTGTACTGACCGAGGTAGCCATATTCCCTCAAGACCGGTGTGGAAAAAATTTCCTCGCGGTTCCGCATAATGAATCTGGCAATGTTTATACCCCATTCGCCCTGTCCATTTTCATCGAAGCGTAGCGTCCGGAAGGGAATCGCGAATTCGGCTGTCCATCCTAACGGATCGATCTGCGTCGCACAAAACCAGACGCCGTTCCAGTCCCAGTTTAAATTTTCACCTTCATTTCTGACAAGTCCGTCTCGCTGAACACCGAGCGGATTGGTGGAGAAAAAAAATGTGTTGCGACCATCGTTGAACGTATCGAGAAGAATTTCGATCCTGTCATTCTCAGAGAGATCGACGTCGTAGCGCATCTCGTTGGCAATAATTTGATCTACTCTTGAATCGTAGCACCGGATTCCGATGTATAAATTATGCCTATCAAAAGTAATGGCAACATTTGTAGATTCCGTTGCCGGCAGCCCTTCATTCGGTTCACGTTGGAAAAAAGTTGTTATTCGCGATGCACCAAACCAAACTGAATCATTGAGCAAGCCATCCACTACAGGTTCTCCGACACATTGGCTGATAGCTACGAAAGGTACGGTATTTTTTCCAACCAGTGTTTGTGCAAAAGCGATGTAATTGGAAAATAAAAATAATAATGTTAGAAAGATAAGTACAATCTGTTTCGTGAATATAGAAATTAGTACGGATGTTTTATCAGTAAAAAATCTAGTAGCCATCATAAATTTTTAGTATAAAAAGAAGTTTATTGAATCTCTGACATATGCTTGAGTGATTTTTTCTTGCCTCGCCTAACGCGAATCATCTCAGCAATAATACTAACAGCAATCTCCTCTGCAGTCATGGCACCGATGTCGAGACCTATCGGTGCGTGTACCCGATTGAGCATCTCATCTGTAACTCCGCGCTGACGAAGGTGATCGAAAGTAGTTAGAACTTTCCTTTTACTTCCGATCATACCAATATACTTTGCTTGAGTCTTTACCGCTTGCTCAAGAATAATCTCATCGAAACTATGTCCGCGAGTAACAATGATAATATAAGTTGAATTTTTGATTGTCAGCATAGAGAATGCCTTAGAAAAATCGCATACGATTGTTTGAACCGCTTCTGGAAATCTTTGAGGATTCGCATACTTCTCACGGTCATCGATTATTGTTACACGGAAACCAGCCATTGACGCAGTTTGCGAGACAAACTTCGAAACATGCCCGCCGCCAAAAATAATGAGACCTGGACTGCCCATGATCGGCTCAAAAATCCATTCGCCTTCATCCGTTTTGACACGCTGTGATTCGTTTCGACTGGACGCCTTTTCAATTATCTCTTGCATCTGCGGTTGATGGAATCGAATTTCAGATTCAAGTGTCTTTGTCGGATCAATAATCTGTTTTTGTTTGACAAAACTATCCGATGAAATAAAAGTTGCAAAGATACAATCCTCGCCATCAGCGCATCGAGTCTGTAATTCTCGGAAGATAGGAATATGATCTCTCGTCAACGGCTCGATTAGAACATCGAGACTTCCTCCGCAAATTAATCCCGCTTCAGCATTATCTTCGTTGAGATGGAATGTCAATATCTCGGCTTTGTTCGCTTCAAACAATCTGTTAGCGTGGAGTATAACCTCACCTTCCATACACCCGCCGCCGATTGTTCCAACTGAAACCGTTCCGCCATTTTTTATAATCATTTTCGAAAGTGCTGAAGCGGGGGTTGATCCGGAAGTGGAGATAATGGTTGCAAGCATGATGCAGTCTTCAGACTGTAGAGCAGAGAGGATTTCGTCTAAGATATTCATACAAAACTGGAATACTTCAAGGGAAGGTTATTTTCCAATGTCTTCGTTCCACAATGCAGGATGTTCTTTGATAAACTTGTCCATCATATTAAAACATTCTTTTAGATCAAGATTGATGACTTCAACACCATGTTCACGCATGAATTTTTCCGAACCGGCAAAGGTTCTTGCCTCGCCGACCACAACTCTCGGAATATTGAACTGAACAACTGCACCACCGCAAAGATAACACGGCATCAAGGTCGAGTACAAAACAGTATCTCGATAATTTCCGACACGCCCCGCATTAATAAAACAATCTATCTCAGCATGTTTCATCGTGTTATTTTCCTGCACGCGCCGGTTATGTCCGCGACCGATGATTTTCCCGTCGCAGACGAGAACCGACCCAATCGGGATACCGCCCTCAGCTAATCCCTTCTTAGCCTCGTCGATTGCTTCCTGTATAAACTTGTCCACAGGAGATTTCCTCATTTTGCATTCCATTGTCTCTGTGTTCCGTGCGTTCTCTGTGGTGAAAAGAATTTAGCCGCGTGCGGCTTTTAGCTTTGCATCGATCTCGCCAACCATTTGTTGATGCTTGATCCACCATTCTTGGCTGAGCTGCGCGTCGAGTTCTTCAACTGTTTTGCCTTGCTGCTCGACCCAGGTATAATATTTCAAGTTGTGCCACTGGCGGCGCATATCGGTTGTGCCTTCATGAATCCAATCGGTTTTCTTGTCGCGAAAAATTTGTATGCGCGCGGTCGCTTCGGCTTCATCCATCTTGCCGAACATCTTGGTCATATCGTTCATCACCGAATGATAGCGATCAATTGCATCGGTGCAAATCGTGACGATGGTGTCGTTCTTGCCGAATCCGTAAAACTTTGCTGTCTTGATCGCTCCGAGCACGTTGCACACACCGCTGATACCGAAAATCGTCGCCATCTTTTCAACTGATGGGCGTGGTACATGGAACCGCTTGATGAGCGTGTTCCACCCGGCTTCTTCAGTGAGCAGTTGCAAACCTTTTTTACATTCGATATCGTCGAGGCACATGATCGCGTCCATGTTCATCACATTGTGAATCCATGTCACGTGCTTGTCGCCAATGCCTTGAATGTCGTGCGAGCCATAGCCATTGTTGTAGAGTGTGGGGCATTGAATCGGTTCGAGTCCGACGATTTTGTGATCGTGCCACATCTGCTTCAATCGATCACCCGCTGCGATTGTGCCCGAGCTCCCCATCGCGGAACAGTATGCCGATATTTTTCCGTTACCGACACCTTGTTTTTTCAACACATCGGCAAGTTCAACAATCGTATTGCCGGTAACGTGATAATGGAAACGATAATTGCCCATCACCTCGAATTGATTGAGGATCCGGATGTTGGGATCCTGGCTCAAGCGATGCGTCTCGTCGTAGATTTCTTTTACGTTGCTTTCTGAGCCGAAGGTCTTGATGATGCGCGCACCGTAGGATTCGATTTGCACAAAGCGTTCTTTGCTCATGCCTTCGGGTAACACAACGATCGATTTTGTGCCGACACGTCCGCCAACCCATGCGCCACCGATACCATAGTTGCCTGTCGAGGGCCAGACAACGGTGTGCTTGGCTGGGTCAACTTCGCCGAACAGAATCTTTTCGAGCAAGACCGAATACGCCGCACCGACCTTGTGTGCACCGGTTGGAAAGTCTTTGCCGTAGATGACGACGATGTTCGCGTCCACACCGGTCAATTCTTTCGGCATCACGAAATAGTACAACTGATCGTTGCTATCGCGCCAAGTGATATTGAACAGATTAATCGGATCAAGCGGGTCTTTTGACTTCGCCTCAATCGCGCGCTTGCGAATCTCCGGCGCGATCTTGTTGGGATGAAGCATTTCTTCGAATGTGGGACCGAGAATTAGTTTGGACATTTCATTTTCCTTTTTTTATTTGAATTTCAATTGTTTGACTGCATCCAGCGTCGGCTCGATAACCGTGCCTGCACCTGCAACTTTCATTGCGCTCGAGATATCTTTTAAGCCGTTGCCTGTTAACATGCACACAACCGTTTCATCTGATTTAACGAGACCTTGCTTGACTGCCTTCTTCAATCCTGCGTATGTGGCCGATGCGGCAGGTTCTGAGAAAATTGCTTCGCCACGTGCGAGTTCCGGAATTGCCGCGAGAATTTCATCGTCGGTCACGGTAAGGTACGCCCCACTGGTTTCACGTACAGCTCGCACGGCACGCACGCCGTCGCGTGGCAAATCCGCACTGATAGAATCGGCGATAGTCTGTGCGTTGACGGCGGTGATTTTTTCTGTCCCAGCTTTCCACGCATTGTAACACGCAGCTGAGCCCTCGGCTTGAATGCCAATCAGTTTCGGTATCTTGTCGATCCATCCCAGTTCGAGCAAATCGCGCAAACCCTTCCATAAACCGCTAATGATGTTGCCATCGCCGACAGAAACGAAAATGGTATCAGGTGCCTTCCAACCAAGTTGCTCACACAACTCTATGGATGCGGTTTTCTTTCCTTCAACCGTATATGGATTGAATGCAGTATTGCGGCAATACCAACCAAATTCCTTCGACACTTCAAGGCAGAGGTCGAACGCCTGGTCGTACGTCCCTTTGACAAGGATGACGCGCGCTCCGAAAATCAGCAGTTGTGCAATTTTCGCTTGCGGCGCGGTCTGCGGCACGAAAATCACCGCAGGCATTTTCGCAGCAGCGGCCAGACCAGCGAGTGCCGCACCAGCGTTGCCCGTGCTCGCAGTAGTGATTATTTCGACACCGAGCTCACGCGCTTTTGCAACAACGACAGCACTCGCACGATCTTTAAACGACGCAGTCGGATTGCGACCATCATCTTTGAAATACAAATTACTCAAGCCCATTTGTGCGCCAAGTGTTGTCGAACGATAGAGCGGTGTCCAACCAACGTGAATCGGTGGGGCAGATTTACGCACATCATCGAGCGGCAGAAGCGGCGCGTATCGCCAGATAGAAAAATCTCGAGAATCAGAAATTACTTTTGGGGAAGTTGTTGCGTTGATTTGTTTGTAATCGAAAACCGTATCGAGGATGCCATCATCGTCGTGTTTGGGACAAACGTAGCGCGTGGTCTTCGGATCGTATTCTGAACCACAAAGGGTACATTTGAAATGATAGGTCATTACTTACTTCCGTAAGATGTGCGTCCCGGTTTCACCGCGCAATGCGCGACCGATGTTTTCGGGATTCGTGATGATTGCGTGCTTCCCACCGTTTTCGAGGAACCAAATGATCGCCTGAATCTTGGGGGCCATCGAGCCTTTGGAAAAATGTGTGCCTTCAGCGAGATAGTGTTTTGCCTCAGCCAGCGTCATCTTGCCGAGCCATTGCTGATTCGGTTTGCCAAAATTAATAGCCACTTTTTCGACTGCTGTCGCAATCAAGAACAAATCAGCTTTGACTTCGCGGGCAAGCAGACTGCTTGCGAAATCTTTATCGATCACTGCCGCCGTACCGCGATACTCGCCATTGCCAACATCAATGACCGGGATGCCGCCGCCGCCAACCGTGATAACGATGATGCCCTGATCCAGTACCGCCTTGACGGTCGCGAGTTCGACAATCTCTTCGGGGAATGGTGAAGGAACCACCCGCCGCCAACCGCGTCCCGCATCTTCGACGACGCTCCAACCCATTTTGGTCTTACGCCTCATCGCTTCGGCTTTATCCATGAATCCACCGATGGGTTTGGATGGGTTTTTAAACGCGGTGTCATTTTGATTTACCAACACTTGGGTGATGATCGTCGCACAGCGTTTCTTGATGCCTCGATGATATAATTCGTTCTGCAATGCTTGTTGAAATTCGTAGCCGATTGCACCTTGCGTGTCCGCACCGCACACATCAAGCGGAACTTCGTGCATCCCTTCGACTTTAGCGGCGATCTCGGATCGACGTAAAATGAAACCGACTTGCGGTCCGTTACCGTGACCGATTGCGACATCCCAGCCCTGTTCGATCATATCGGCGATGTGTTTTGCGGTTTCGCGTAACGCGTCTTCTTGATCTTCGACCGTTTGATGCTGTGAATCCCTGATGAGTGAATTGCCGCCGATCGCGATCACCGCAAGCTTGCGCTTGACAATTTTCTTCGCAGTGGACTTGATTGCCTTCTTCACAATTTTCTTTTTTGTTACCATAGTTAGTCTCATAGTTTGACAGTTGGATAGTTTGGTAGTTGGATAATCACTACACAACTACTTAACTCATTGTCAGTGCCATCACCGCTTTTTGTACGTGCATGCGATTTTCGGCTTCATCGTACACAACCGAGTTGGGTCCATCCATCACGCCGTCGGTGACTTCAATGTTGCGGTCGGCTGGAAGCGGATGCATGTATATCGCATCGGATTTTGCCAGCTTCAATCGACGCTCGTCCATAATCCATGAGGAGTATTTATTGATAATTTTCGCGCCTTCCTTTTCGTCCTGAGTGTGGACCATAGCACCCCAGGATTTGGCGTAAATAACATCGGCACCCTTGATCGCAGCATCCATATCGTCTGCCACTTCAAAACCTGCGCCAAATTTCTTCGCTTGCTCACGTGCCTGATCCATAATTTCCGGCATCAATTTGAATTCCGGTGGATGTGCAAGAACGATATCCAATCCAAAGCGTGGCATTTGCAAGATGAGCGATTGTGGGACCGACATCGGTTTTTGATACGATGAGGCATATGCCCATGATACGACCATTTTTTTGCGTCTCAAATTGCGTCCCTTTTTCTCGATGATCGTCATCAAGTCAGCAAGAATCTGGAATGGGTGATAAATATCGCACTGCATATTAAGCACGGGCACGCGCGAATATTTTGCAACTTCGTTAAGGTATTTGTTGCCGAGTCTCCAATACACATGGCGAATCGCGATGCCGTCGAAATAGCGTCCGAAAATCTCGCCGATTTCCTTCGGTGTGTCGCCGTGCGCAATCTGCGTCGAGCGTGATTCGATGAACGCTGCGTGTCCGCCGAGTTGAGCCATCCCGGCTTCGAATGAGCCGCGGGTACGAGTGCTGGAAAAAAAGAACATCATGGCGAGTACTTTATCGCGCAAAATTGCATGTGATTCATTCAGAGCACGTTTGCGTTTCAAATCGAACGCCACGTCAAGTACTGTTTCAACATCTTCTTTGCTGAAATCGAGATCGCCGATGAGGTCACGATTGTGCAGAAAAGTTTGCATATAATTATCTCCTATTAAATTTAATATTTAAGTAATGAGAAAGTTGGATGATTTGCCGAATCAGCAAACCATCCAACTAATCAACAATAATTTTGAAATTATTCAACAGCACCCAAAACGAGTGAGATCAGCCCCATTTTCAGGACGACACCGTAAAATGCTTCCTGCCAATAGCGCGACCAGCGGGTAATATCGACGTCCGGTGGAATCTCATCCATGCGTGGTAGCGAGTGGAGTAGTATCATGTCACTCTTTGCCTTGCTGATTAATAGTTCACGTGTAATCTTGAAATTCGCCGGCGTAAGTGGTTTTTCTTTTACTGATTCCTGGCGTGCCTGCGAATAATCGGCTTGAATCACCGGCTCGACTAAAACCACATCGGCATTCGCAATCGCTTCCTCGACGTGATCGGCTTCGGTGAAGTTTAACCCGTACTTTCGAAAATCTGCTTTGTATTCTTCCGGCATTCTCATGTCAGGTGAGTTAGGAAAAAGTGCATTGGGAGATGGTCCGACAAAGGTGACTGGGCAATCGAATTGTGTCAGCGCATAACCAAGCGAGTGCATCGTGCGCATTCGCATATCGCCGACGGCGAGCCACCGCAGACCGTCAAGGCGACCACGGTTGCGGATGACGGTGTAGAGATCGGTAAGGATCTGCGTCGGGTGCTCGCCCCAGCCATCGCCGCCATTGATGATCGGCACAGATGACCATTTCGCGGCTTCCTGCGGTGCGCCTTTTTGGAAATGACGCATCGCGATTACATCGCCGTAAAACTCGAGCATCTTTACAGTATCCTTCATGCTTTCTTGATAGAAATCGCCAGCGCGCGTCATCTTAGCGTCTGAAAAGCCCGTAACGTGACCGCCCAGGCGGTGCATAGCGGCTTCGTGGGAAAGACGCGTGCGAGTGCTGGGTTGATAGAACGCAGTGACAAGCGTTTTGCCCTTGAGCATATCGCTATTCTGGCGATTGCGCGCAATCGGTTCCAAGCGTTCCGCAATTTCGAACACGCGGAGGAACTCGCTCCGCTCGAACTCTTTGAGCGATAAAATGTCACGACCCATAAAACTACGCATTATGAAATTCTCCTTTTGTTTTTGTGATTTTTTCTTTTCAACCGGGTCCGCCGCTCGTTTTATCAATGTGGGGAACAACACGAAAGCGAAACTAGCCGGAGGATGAAATAATTAGTTGAGCAATCGGTCACGCGTCCATCGTGCGTGAAAAGTTGCTCTTCGAGTTTGTGTTGCGGTGCGCTGAGGCGCAAATTATACTTGCAACCACAAATTTTTGGGTCAGCTTATAAATCTCTGTTCCCTATCATTCCAAAATTACATATTATTTTCAAAAGATACAAATTCAAATCAGAAGGGATTCAAGCGCCGATTCATGATTTGATGGCACTTATATCTCGAAGAAATTAGGTAATTTGTGATTCAAATTTATTAGCAGTTCTTAAGATTTGATCAAACATAGATAAGGATATTTTCCTTTGAAGGGATTAACAATATTACTGAAAGCTCAGACAATCTCTGATAACAATTCCTTCCTTGGTTGCGGAATCACAACTTTATTAACAAGTAATCCTTTTGCAGCGATAACTGCCGCTCCAGCGTCAACCGCAGCTTGAACTGCAGCAACTTCACCGGTCAATATTACGAATGCTTTTCCGCCAAGCGCCATTGCAAGCCGTAGCTCAATCAATTGCACCTTCGCCGCTTTCACGGCAGTATCGGCGGCTTCAATAAGTGAGGCAACTGAGAACGATTCAATAATACCGAGTGCTTGAAGAAGGTCAACTTTGCTTGTCCCAGCGATAGCAGGAAATACAGCAGAATGAACATTCGGGATGATGAACACATCCACGATTGATCCTTTTCCTGTAATACCACCCGCCTGCACGCTTGCAGCCACAGCCGCAACATCGCCGCCGATGAGTACCATGTATTTGCCTGAACAAATCGAGCGTGATAAAATGATTTCCACTTCCGCGGCTTTCAACATCGCATCCGCCACTTCATAACCGGCGGCAATGCTCGAGAGTTCTATGAGTCCGATTGAGTTTTTTGTCATATTCTAATCACTTTCAATAACAATATTTCCATTTACACTTTTTACAACTCCATCAATACTCGCATGAACTCTCGCACCCAATTTCCCATCAGGAATTTCTCCGATGCACTGTCTACACTTTACCGTTTCACCAACTTGCACAATGGGTTGAGCCGGCGCTCCGATATGCTGAGTGAGAGGAATAGTAACACGTTTCGGCTTGCGTACATTTTGATTAAATCGGGACGGATGATTGTACTCTTCGATACCAAGACGTTTCATAAGCTGCTTCAGTGGCGTCCGTCGTCCTTCATACATTGGGTGAGGTGCGACTTCTTTCCGACCTGACCATTTAATTCCTTTCTCCTTCAGATCAACTTTCGCAGTATCACATGCTTCCTTCGGATATAGATTCTCTGGGCATGCATACAGTGTACAAAGTCCACAAGCACAGCAAAGTGAAGCATATTGATTCCAGATTCCTTCGCCCGTCAAAGTAAATCCAAGACTTCTCATGACTTTATGCGGTTGAACATCGTAGCCAAGAATGTAGCGTGGACAAAGCTCGGTGCAGTAGCTGCACTGATCGCATGCCGACTTACCGATCCGTTGCATTGATTTTTCAGTACGTCCTTTGCGTTGAACAAGCGTATGTTCGATAGGAAGAACAATCAAACCGGCAGTAGTTTTTGTAATCGGCTGATCAAGTTCGAATTCTAATTTTCCCATCATTATACCCCCGACAAAAACACCAAATTCTTTCACACTCGCCCCTTCAGCATAAGCAATTGCATCCTTGTAACTCACTCCAACAGGCACAACCAAAGAAATGGGATGATTGACTGCACCTGCTACTGTAATAAATTTTTCCGTGACCGGTTTATCTTCAGCAGCGAGGGAAATATTATAGAGTGTTTCAACATTGTTGACGACTATTCCAACATCAAGCGGAATTCCTTGCGGTGGAATTAAACGCTTGGTCGCTTCGTAGACGAGAATAAATTCATCCCCGGATGGATAAAAATCACCAAGCAAATGAATCTTAATGCGTGAATCGTTAATCACAGATGATAGTGTTTCAACCGCAGCTTTGTTTTTTTCCTTTATCCCGATGATACCTTTTTTCGCACCTGTAGATTCCATGAGAAGCTTTACACCTTGTATAACTCTCTCTGGGTATCGAGCCATGATTTCGTAATCTTTATGAATCAGCGGCTCACACTCAGCGCCATTGGCGATGACATACTCAACCTTTGCTTGAGCTTTTATATGTGTTGGAAATCCGCCACCACCTGCACCAACAATACCCGCCAGTCTTATTTTTTCTTGAATATTCAATAATTATTAAAAGTCGATAGGTTAAAGGTAGAAAAACTTCAAGTGAGATTCAACATTGAAAATTTCCATCCATTTGACAATCGCTGGTTATTTCATTAAAATTGTGTGACATTCCAAATCAAGATTTTAGTAAATTGAACGATATGGATAACTCTTTATAACTCGATGTTTAGTAATCGTAAATATGATAAAATAGTTTGGTTGATTGCCCTCCTTTTTGGGGCATTCAGCTTTGTGGCAATTTATCATTCAACGCAAAAACCCTTTCTTCCAAAAGAATTTTCCACTTCTTATCCGACGATCATTAATGGTATAGAAATTCAGAGTCACCAGGAAGTTGAATTTATTCTTACACCTTATCGTGTCGGTGAGATAGTTCATATTCAGGATTTAACCGGGGGAAAAGTTCAGAAGGTGCCACTCGTTAATTATTATTCCTTGATGGGAATTATTTTTAATGTGTTCTTATCATTTCTAATTTTTAGTTTGGGCTTTTTGGTTTACCTTAAGCGATCAGAGAACCAGGCAGCAATTATCTTCCATTTTACTTCCACTGCTTTGGCAACTGCTATGCTTGGCTCACTAACATTGTTTTGTATTCAGCCGTGGTGGATTGGTTATCCTGCATGTGCAATGTTCGTCTTTTCCTATACCATGATCCCGGTGCTTTTTGTGTATTTTACGTTTGTCTTCCCGGCACGGGTACGGAAAAATTTCTTCACCGTTCTCACATGGCTTTATATTACCGCTATTATTATTGCATGCTGGTATTCGTGGCTCTTTCTATCTGCTGCCTCTCAACATTCTATAATTCTCTTTCATAGTGTAACGATTGCATCGATGGTTCAAAATGGTTTTGTATTTCTTTTAATTATTTTTGGTGTGGTGAATTTCATTTATTCTTATATAAATGCTACCTCCTCCGACGAGAAAAGGAAAATCCGATGGATCCTTTACAGTTTTTCTATCGGTCCCGCACCATTTATATTTCTTTGGGCATTTCCAACCGCACTCGGATTCTCTCCTTGGATCCCGGAGTTTGCATTTAAATTCTTTCTCTTGATTATCCCCGTCACATTTGCTATCTCTATACTTAAATACCGCGTGATGGATATCGATCTTTTTATCAATCGAAGTACTGTCTATGCCATTGTTATTAGCATTGGATTGTTAGTGTATCTTGGAATCATTGGTACATCAGCAAGAATTATTACCAAATTCACAACGGAAACATCTCTTATTATTTCGACAGTCACCGCGGCAATGTTTGCTTTATTATTTGAGCCGGCACGCCGCCGTGTACAACGATTTGTTGATCGATCGTTTTTTCGCGTCCAATATGACTTCCGCCAGGCACAGCACAAATTTATCGAAGATATCAAACAATGCTTTGACATCAAACATCTTGCTAAATTGATTGTTGATAGAACGGATGAAATCTTTTCCGTAGAGCGGATTGGATTTTTCAAAATCCAGAATCACGATAATTGGCTTCAGCTTGCAGCACACAAAAATTTTGATATTCTTGAACGACACAATATTCGTCTTGACGCGGAAAAATTAAAAACACGCCTTGAACTTCCGGTCGCACTTGATGACAAAATAGAACAGGGTGTCGCTCACGAATCGGCAGACATGGAAGTGTTTCAGAGATGGGGAATGGCTCTTGTTTTACCGATGTTGTCGGAACGTTTAAATATTTTAGGTTTTTTAGTGCTCGGAGAAAAGAAGTCAGGCGCCAGATTCACCGCAGAAGATATTGATCTGATGAACACAGTTACTACCCAGGCAGGCTTGACGATAGAGCGTATTGAGCTTCAGTATCAATTAATGCTCGAGCACGCCGAGAAACAACGACTCGAAGAACTCAACCGGCTCAAATCGTACTTCGTTTCAAGCGTCTCGCATGATTTGAAGACGCCCCTTACTTCAATCAAAATGTTTGCTGAACTGCTGCGCACAAGAAAAAACATCCCAAAGCCCGAAGTAGATGAGTATCTTGAAATTATTGAGGGTGAAAGCGAGCGGCTTACTCGGCTCATTAACAATGTGCTTGACTTCGCAAAAATCGAACGCGGGGTAAAGAAATATCATTTTTCGGAAATCGAATTGAACTCTCTCGTTAAAAGTGTCATGCGCTCGTTGCATTACCAATTTAAAATCGAAAAGTGCATCGTGCACGAAAAGCTTTGCGATAAAGAGTGCATCCTTAACGCGGATAAAGATGCAATCACCGAGGTGCTTATAAATTTGGTCTCAAATGCAATCAAATATTCGCACGACGAGAAGGAAATCACTATCTCTATTTTCCGGCGTGATGGATTTGTCGCATTACAAGTTGCAGACAAAGGAATTGGTATTGCTCCAGAAGATATACAGTATATCTTTGATCCATTTTATCGAGCACGTGATGGGAAAAATCTGGGTGCCGGCGGTGCGGGCTTAGGACTTGCAATCGTTAAACACATTATGGAGGCACACGGTGGAGAAGTTGAAGTTCAAAGCACTTTAGGAAAAGGAAGCACTTTCACATTATTGTTTCCATTAGGGTTGGAGGGGTAACATGAAAAGAATATTAATAGTTGAAGATGATCCTGCGGTCTTGCGCGGTCTTGAAGCAGCTATACTAGGGGAAGAATACGATGTACTTCTTGCGACGGATGGAGAAAAATGTCATAAGATTGTCAAAGAAGAACAACTCGATCTTATTATATTAGATATTATGCTGCCTAAGAAACACGGTTTCGATGTTTGTCGGGATTTACGGAGGGAAGGTATCCATACACCCATTCTTATCCTCAGCACTAAGAAAGAGGAGATTGATAAAATCTTAGGAATCAATTTTGGTTCTTACGATTACATGACAAAACCGTTCAGTGTACAGGAGCTTTATGCACGTATAAAATCGTTGTTACGGAAATCAACAAAAAGTAAGTCAATAACCGATGATTATTATTTCGGTAATGTTCATATTGATTTCAAGAAGAAAGAGATAACAAAAGACATACAGGGTGTGAAGCTTTCGGAAAAAGAATTTAAAGTATTGGAATATTTAATTCAACACGAAGAAGAAATTGTTTTGTCTGAATCGATCTTACACGATATCTGGGGTTTTGAGAGTTTTTGTACAACAACCATCGTGAATAATTGTATCAGATCACTGATTCATAAGCTCGAAGCTGATTGTAATAAACCGAGGTATATTATTAAAAATTGCGCGGGAAGCTATAAATTTATCAAACAAACCGAATGAGAAATCGGCGAATATCCCACCGTTTGAAGCTATTTTTTAAAATCGGATGACACTATTCGTTCGTTTTCTTACTTTTTACTACCTTAGCCGCTGCTAGAATCCAACACCGATATGATGATATTATCACCAACGCGAAGAAAACTCTGAAAGCAATTCTTGCGAGCGAATATACACCGTACGATCTCCGGTAGTTTGTGCAACTTTGTTATGTTCTTGCCCAGTCCGTGAATTTGAAAAAGATCGGTATTTACAATACCATTAACATGCCTATGACAATATTGGTAGATAAGAATGGACAAATTATCAACTTTTAAGAGTGGGATTTTTTTCCTTTTCACAATCCATCGTCACGAACGGCACTTGCATGGAAAATCCACCCGCTTTTGCTGCTTGAGCGTTTAACCTATTTTCAATCTGCTTAAATATTTTCACTTGATAATAAATAGGAATTATTTTCTTCCAGCTTTCCATGAATGCATATTTTATAACAGCATGATTCAGCATGGCTGTGCCATCAGAAAACTGGTAATAAAATATGTCTTCGTGAATTGAGTCTATCTTAAACCCCGAATACTTTAAATAATTTTCTATCTCCGAAACGGGCTTACGTTTCGAGTAAATATGTTCGGTAATCTTATCGTTATATTTTTCTAAATTATTTTCATTCAGTACTTGTCGGTAGATATTGTAAAATTCTTTGAATGTTCGATCTGTATTAAAAGTGAAAACGAATCTTGCGCCAATTTTTGAAACACGATTACACTCCTGGAATGTCTTTTCAACATCCTGAACATTGTTAATACCGTTATTCGAAACAATTAAATCAAAAAAGGTGCTCTCGAACGGCATTTGCTCAGCGCAGCCCTCGAAGAATTCAACGTTGGATAAACCAAACATCCTCATCTTCTGTTTTGCCCTTTCAATTCCCGCTTTCCATGGATCTAAACCGTATACTTTTGATGAGTTGCCTAATCGCATTGCAAGCTCGATCGATGGAAATCCTAAGCCCAATCCGATGTCTAATACTTTGATTCTCCTTTTATATTGTATCGTATCAAGTATTTTTAAACCGAATGGTGCCGACCATAATGGAATTTCATCGATAATCGAAACGAAATTCGGATCATCAAGATTATAGTGAGATTTTAAATATTCAGTCATAATAATGTGAATTACAGTTTTTATAAAATTTAAGTGAGAGAATTTAAAGATTGTCCGGCTGAAAGTCAAAACCTTGAAATCCCCAACTTTTTACTGTAAATTATATCTCATCATCAATCAAGGAGCTATTATGAACTTCAGGAATATTCTTCTACTTATACTTGTTTCAGTGTTAACCGGCAGAGCACAGATTATTAAACCCGAAAACCCTGCTGTGTCGGGATTATCAACCATAACGCAAGAAAATCTCATGAAGACCGTAAACTATCTCGCCTCTAACGAATTGGCAGGAAGGTTATCGGGGAGCGACGGATACAACAAAGCGGCGCGATACATGGCGGGAGAATTTTCGAGACTCGGCCTAAAACCGTTTGGCGACAGTTTATACTTCCAGAACCTTAAGGTTGAATACAATGAAATATTCTCACCGTTGAAACTAAATTTGATTGAAGACGGGATATTGAAGAAAGAATACAAGCTTGGAAAAGATTTTGTGTGTCGGGATTTGACCGGATCAGGGCACTTTACGGTGCCGGTTGTTTTCTGTGGATACGGTTTATCACAACCTGAAATCGGGTACGACGATTACACCAGTGTTGATGTAAGCGGAAAAATTGTATTGGTCTTCAAGCCCAATCCCAAATGGAAAATGAATGATACGAGCAATTGGGGAAGCGGGTATCCGCGAGACAAGGCAAAGACTGCGGCACAGCATGGTGCGGTCGGACTTCTTATTGTATCGCCGCCGAACGATCCTAATCCTCAAAAAACAATTTTAAGTGTTCTCGATGGCAAGAGTGAACAGAACGAAAATGTTCCTCAATTGCATATTGATATTCCGGTCGCAGATGAATTATTGCAGGAAAGTGGGTTCACATTGCGTAATCTTCAAACGAAAATTGATTCAAACAAAAATTCATTCTCATTTCTACTGAAATCAACCGTTGAGATTGAAGTCCATGCAAGATACACCAAAGAGCAGCCGACGATGAACGTTGTCGGATTATTAGAGGGAGCGGATCCATTATTAAAGAATGAATATCTCGTTGTCGGTGCTCACCTGGATCATGTCGGAAGCCAGGCGGATGAAATATACGCACCCGGTGCGAACGATAATGCATCGGGTTCAGCAGCCGTGTTAGAGATGGCAAAAGCATTTGTTAATAACAGCATGAAACCAAAACGATCCGTTATTTTCGTTCTGTTTGCAAGTGAAGAACTGGGACTTATCGGCTCATCCTATTTTATTAATCATACACCAATTCCAATAGATAAAATTGTTGCGATGATTAATCTTGATTGCATTGGATACGGAGATAGTATTCAAGTTGGTAACGGTAAAAGCTCACCGAAGCTCTGGAACATTGCTCGACAATTGGATTCACTCAATACCAAAATGATGGTCCAAGCGACGTGGAATGGCGGTGGTGCTGATGCGGGACCGTTTCACGATAAAGGAATTCCGGCAGCTTACTTTGTTACAACCAACAGCTATGCTCATCTTCATTACATGACGGATACACCTGAAACATTGAACAAATCGTTGTTCGAGAAGATCACGAAACTTGCATACCTCACCGCATTTGAGGTGGCAAATGGAGACTACAATAGAGAAGAGATCATAAAGTGAATTAAGAATAATGAACCAAGAATTGTTGATTTCAGTAATCTTTTCTTTATCGTTCCACATTTAATTAGGCAGAGAATTGACTGAAAACACGACCGGAAATTTCTATGGTGATTAAACCAAAACTAACTATGTTCGACGCAATAATGATAGTTGTTAGTCTTGTAATTGGCATTACACCCTCCAATCTGTGTAAAATTTAGAGGTGTCGGATCTGAAAGTTTGACACCCCAGTTTTTCTCTTGACATTACTGAGAAAATATCGTAAATTTCACACAAGATTATTTATCAAATAATCAGATTTATTTTGTATTCTCCTGTAATAAGGCAAATTACAGACATATCCTCTAGTTAATTAATTGATAGTTCTTTAATATAATGCGAGTCCGCATTGTCTCCATCTGATTGATTAAGTTATCAGTTGAGAAATAATTTTCTATTTCAAATTATACTTGGAAGGGTATCAAAATGAATCAGCGTTTACAATTTTCTTTTGTAGTATTTACTTCTCGTTTACTTTGTAACCAGAAGTATATTTATGCAAATACGGATAAACAAAATTATTCATCAACAGAACTTTGACTCTTTTCTACATGAGTAGCTACAGCAATGATCATTACGAAACTAACTATATTATTAAACTTATTTAGGGGTAAGTATGAAAACATATTTACGAATCCTTTTTGTAGTTGTATTTGTTACTTCTATAGCGTTTGAAGCAGTAGCAGGTACACCAACTGTCTCAACTGGTTACGATTCGACAGCAATTTTGAAGGGCGGTGTTCGTCTCAAGAGTTTCAATAACGGCAGTGGTGGAGAAATCTATCTCGGCAAACCCGATCTGGGCGTCGGCGCGAACCGGGTTGAAATCGATTTCGGCGGTTCGGGTCAGTGGCAGCCATCCAACCATGTCAAGTTTGAGTACACGCCCGTTGGCACAAACAACCTCAAGGTTACGGTTGATGTCAACATCCAATACATCTTGACGTACAATCTCGGCGATGCAAATATCTTGAACTACCTGCAGATCGATGTCGTTGGGAGGCAAGCGGGCACAACCGTCGACTTTAACAACGTTACACTTAATAGCAATTCCCTGGGAAATTTTAGCGGGACGGGCTGGCAAACCTGGCAAGTTAAGGAACTCGATTTCACTAGCGGTTTCACGGTGGAGGGAGATCTGTTGCTTTCGGGAACTCAGCCAAGCGGTGAAACCAACAAACTGCAACTTTCGGTGGGTTATATACGACCAACCATCGTGTGGGTAAGTCCAACATATACTTCGGGTGGAACGAACGATGGTCACACGTGGCACTTTGATGCGTTTGATAATATTAAGGAAGGTATTGATTCAGTCACATCAGGTGGGACTGTTATTGTTGGAGATGGAACTTATAATGAAGATGTAATCATACCAAAAAGTTTAAAACTATTTTCGGTCAGCGGACAAACATCCACGATTGTGAATGGCCAAATGACTGGCTGGAGCGGTGGTGCATTGCGGATCAATTCTTCGAATGTCACTGTGGGTGGAGTTGGTAAAGGTTTTACATTCAACGGAAAATCCGGTGGTACAAGTGTTATATCGTTCGCCTGTTATGTTAGTGGTGCACGCGATAATATCTGGATAGAAGAAAATAAATTTGTTGCAGCACCGAGAAATCCAGGTAATAATGAAACGTACGCGTTACTTACTGATGGTGGACAGACAAATCAAACTTATAAAAACAATATTTTCGACGGATTGTCAACACCGTGGTTTCTTGTTTACGTCAATGGTTTTGCCGATGTTGGTGTTCCTTCAACGAACATCGATTTTATTGGAAATACTTTCACGACACTTGCCGGTAGTTTGACGTTGAGTTCTTCTGGCGGTGAAGTTAGTGGAAATTATTTTCAGGGAACAGCAGGCATCGGATTAAATACCAGCTCAAGCAATTTCATTTCAGGCAACTTTTTCCAAGGGGTAGGAAGTCATTTATCCAATCATACAAGTTCTGGTGTTGATGTCGATGCAGTAATCGGTTCAAATACCTTTGATAGAAAAGTTGTAATCAGAAATGCAGGTGCATACCGCATCGAAACATTTCCTTGGGGAACATTTATTGTTGTGAGAGGAAATATTCAGGGGGCCATCGATGCAGCATCGGGTGGTGATAGTGTTATTGTTGGGGCGGGTACGTATACAGAAGCACTTGATATCACCAAATCCGTTACCATCTTGGGTACCAATGCAGCGATTTCTCCCAATACTGGGTCCAGGGTTGCTGAAGCAATTATCGATCTCTCGGTTGGAACCAGAGAAATTAATATGCATACAAACGGTATTGTCCTAAAGGGATTTGAAATTAAAAATTCTGCCAATGCAGGAGCCATCATGGCTGGGACATTCTCGGCTCACAGCATTGTAAGCGACATCACTGTTGAGAAAAATTTCTTTCACGATTTGAGTGGTTGCGCTATCGTTGCTGAAAATGGCTGGTCGCTTGTTACATCACAATGGATAGTTACAGACAATAAAATTAACGCCACCACATTCGGTACCTATTTCGGCGGTGGTTATGGATCAGGTATTAAAATATGGGGGGGATCAAATTGTACGATTACAAATAACGTCCTAACGAATATCGGGTTTACGGGAATTGATATCGCTATGATGCAAACTGCGACAATTGATGGAAATAACTTAACTACAACAGTTGATAATGGAATGCAGGTAGTCGCTACCGCATCAGATGTTACTATTTCTAACAACACTATTACTAACGCCAATTATCCTTCCGGAACTTTGGGGCAGGGTGGTATTAAATTGTTTGGTAGTCCAACCAATTTAAGCGTTACAGGTAACACGGTATCAGGCTCTGGAAGTGCCTTTGCAGTAGATCCCGGTAATAACGCCACAGGTGCCGGAGTCCACAACAACAACTTTGCAGGGAATACTTATGGTGTTTATCACGCCGGAACAGGGACACTGAATGCCACCTGCAACTGGTATGGCACATCAGTGCCTGGTGAGATTGCAACCAAAATCAGTGGCGATGTGGATTTTATTCCCTTCCTCACTTCAGTAAGTGGGCCTTGTGATGGTTTAGGCCCTGTTGTTGACATTACAAACGATCCTGATAGAAGCTACATGACTATCCATGCTGCTATTGACGCGCCGACAACATTAAATGGCGACGTGATTACCGTCGCACCCGGAACGTACACAGAAAATGTTAATATTAATAAGAAAGTAACTCTCCAAGGTGCCGGAAGTGGAAGCGATCCTGCCTCCAACACGATCATTACCAATAGTGTGAATGGAAGAGTTGTTCTCCTGACTGCCTCAGGAACTTCGATGCTATTACCTGTCTTGCTAGAGAATTTCCGGATCGTGCCTGTTGGAATCAATGGACTGGAGGTGACGAATGCAACCACCGTCTCGTACATCAAAATGGAGAACGTCTTTGTGGTTGGTCCGTTGCCGCGAACAATCGAAAATGAAAATGGATTCAAGATTGCAACGGATGGGAACCTTATGCACGTGATCATGAATAACTGTTCGTTCCAATACTGCGATTACGGCTGGTACTTTGCGAAGCATGGAGATTGGGGACCAGGAGGAAGCAACGTCGTGGATGTAACAGTTACGAATACGACCTTCCTCAACAATGATTACAAAGGTATCTATGTTGAGAAGCTCTCCGATGCTACCTTTACAGATGTAATCTTCTCGAATAATGGATCCAGTTCCTTCTGGAACGATACATGGAACGGCGGGGCAGATATAAATTTGAAGGGCCAGGAGTTATACCAGAACCTCGTCTTTAACAATCTGACCGTCACGAACAACGGATTGAGCTTCAAAGAAGGTGCGGGGATGATGATCAAAGCGCGAGGGACCGGGGCAGATAACGGAGGAGGTGGTGCCTATGCGTTGCATCCCGCCACACTTAATAATGTTACAATTAACGGTGGAACGTTTACAGGCAACGAACGCGGAGTTCGATTTGGTGAACCCGGAAAAGGCAACACAACCCCGACAAATGTCACCATTCATAATGCCACAATTTCCGGGAACAACAAGACCTATTCTGCTACTGATGGATCAACGTATGGTGGAGTTGTTAATCAGACTACGGCGATGACCGATGCAATGCGGAACTGGTGGGGTCACGCAAGCGGTCCGGCTGATCCTAAAACATTACCTAATACTCCAGACTACAACAACCCAACCGGTCTTGGAGATTCTGTTACCAGTTACGTCGATTACAAACCATGGTACGTCGATCCTGAGATGAATACGCTCTCTGTTGACACCATCATGGCATCGGTAGTAGGGAATGGAACGATTTTGCCATCTGGATCAGTGACTGTAACATACGGCGGGAATCAAACGTTCACGATTGCGCCGGCATTAGGACATCACATCGACAGCGTTGTTGTGGATGGTGTGAATCAAGGTGCTATACCCAGTTATTCATTCACTAATGTTACTTTGAACCATACCATAATCGCATATTTCTCGATAGATACTTTTACTATCGTTGCATCAAAATTTGGCAACGGTACAATCACTCCGTCAGGATCGGTGAGTATGAATTATGGAGGAAATCAAACGTTCACGATTTCTGCAAATCCAGGACATCATATTGACAGTGTTGTTGTAGATGATGTGAATCAAGGTGCTATATCCAGTTATCCATTCACTAATGTTACTTTGAACCATACCATAATTGCATATTTCTCAATAGATGCTTTTGCCATTGCTGCATCAAAGATTGGCAATGGTACAATCACTCCATCCGGTTCGGTGAGTGTGAATTATGGAGGAAATCAAACGTTCACGATTTCCGCAAACCCAGGACATCACATTGACAGTGTTGTTGTAGATGGTGTGAACCAAGGCGCTATATCCAGTTATCCATTCACTAATGTTACATCGAACCATACAATCACAGCATATTTCTCGATCACAGCTTATACTATCAGTGCATCGGCAGTTGGAAACGGTACGATTAGGCCATCTGGATCAATAAGTGTGAATTATGGAGGAAATCAAACGTTCACGATTGCGCCGACCTTAGGACATCACATCGACAGTGTTGTCGTAAATGGTGTGAACCAAGGCACTATATCCAGTTATCCTTTCACTAATGTTACTTCGAGCCATACTATAATCGCATACTTCTCGATTAATACGTATACATTGGATGTTACTATAATTGGTAGCGGTACTGTTACAAAGATTCCTGATCAGACTATATATAATCATGGGAGCAACGTGCAATTGACGGCAACACCATCAAATCGTAGCTGGAAATTTTCAATATGGGATGGGGATGCGAGTGGATCTTTAAATCCGCTCATCGTTACAATGACAGCAAACAAAAATATTATTGCAACTTTTACACGAGATTCCAATTATTTAGCAATGTATCGGAGCTTTTCTCCAGAAAGCCTCGCATTTGATAAGGATAACAAAGGTAGAATCAATAAGTATGTGTTGAGGAAACCAGTAAGAGTGAAATTTTCCTGCGCTATTCCTAATGATTTAAATAAGGTAGAAAATATTATTCATTTACATTTTAATCCAGAAATAATTGTTGATAATACTGATTATCCTTTTTCAATTACTCCGGAACCAACCCTCATAACTCATCAGGTAGATGATAGGATTTTTGATGTCTCTTGGGAAAATGGTATCCAACCAGGAGACTCGATTAAAGTCTATGGATGGGGAGCAAAGGGTAAGCGTATGTCTATAACTTACTCTTGGCATTCATATGCTGGTGGTAAACACAACAAACCATACGTAGAAAACCAATTGTACTTACCAATGCCCAATAGAGTGAATGCGTTGTATGAAACATTTGTATATGGGGGTTTCCAATCGACTAAAGGCTTACTTGTTGGTAAACCTCTTTCAGACAGTGCAAAACAATATGGCTGGTTACGAATAAAAAAATACAGCAATGTGTTGAAATCTCTTATTGAAAAGAGAACGCTTCAAATTCATACAGGAACAGAACGCGGATTCGATAAGATTAGCGGGGGAAGGAAACTCCTGAAGGAACAAGGAGTGCTTCCACCGAAAAAGCATGATAATGTACTTCTTGCAGAGATGATTGCGCTGAAACTGAACATTGCTGCGAGTGCACTCGGAAAAATTCCCAAAGGTTTTGGAGAGTTACTCTATGATGATAACACCAGCAATCCCTTGAATGGTATGATGGTAAATGAGATCGCTGCTTTTAGTGATTCATTAATGATGGGTCAATACGATCCAATCACAAGGAATAAGATGTTTGCCGCACCGGACGTATTTACAAATCTTTTTGAAACCATTCAAAGGATTAACGATGCATTCGAAGGAAAACTTGACACTATTTCATTTGCAAATTCATTAATGTTCAAGGGTGTTAAACCGTTAATCGAGGTATCTTATTTGAGGGCAAATCCAAGTGCTATTCCTCCTATGATTATCCCGATGGATATTATAGTTCCGCAGATACCAACTGCTTACGAATTGTATCAAAACTATCCGAATCCTTTCAATCCATCGACAACAATTCAATTTGATTTACCGGAAGAGGCGATGGTAACGATGAAGATTTACAATTTGCTTGGACAAAATGTCTCAACACTTATCGATCACCAAGTGATGGACTACGGTGTGCAGGAAGTGGAGTTTGATGCGAGCGGATTACCGTCAGGTGTATACTTCTACCGTTTGGTTGCAACCGGTTTGAGCGATGATGAAGAAGGAGTTGTCGGTCAGACGTACACGAGCGTGAAGAAGATGCTGCTGCTCAAGTAAAGACCTCTGTTCTTTCAAGTACAGAGAATAAATACCCCAGCTTGCAGTGCAGGCTGGGGTATTTTATGGCATAGCTGGCATTACTGGGCATACTCACACTCGCAATGTGCGTGGAGATCAGAGATTCGATAGTTGGATTATTAGGATACTATTGGAATACCATGTACATTGAATATGTGATTCAGAGACATTTTTCGTTAATCGCTCCTTCAAAAACGTATCACTATGTGTTCAATAACACAGAAATTGGAGATAAAAAAATGATCCAACTATCCGATCAATGGAAATTTTATCAAGATAAGGATGGTCAATGGCAATGGCGGAAATTTATTGCCAATAAAGTAGTGGCTGTTTCTTTCGATGGTTTTCCATCACGCAAGGAATGTATTTGGAATGCTGGACAGAGGGGCTTCGTTGCTCCCCCCCAAAAGGCAAAGTGAATCGCACATATTATCCATGTAAATATCTCCGCCTGATTGTGTGGATTAACACAGTAGGAGAAACGAGTAGGACAGAGTCCGATAGAGGTCAATGACTCGAATCGTCCAGCGGGTAAACATAAGCTAACCCTCTAATAATTTAATCTGAATTATCCAGCTTCAGATAAAAAAATCCCGTCCTTTTTCAAGAACGGGATTTTCTTTTGGTTCAAAAAGTTTTATTGAACTTTTGAAACGTTCGCCGCTTGTAATCCTTTCGGACCGTGCTCAATTTCAAATTCAACCTGATCGCCTTCGTTCAGCGACTTATATCCATCGCCAGCGATCGCCTTGAAGTGTACAAATACATCTTCGCCGCCTTGTCGTGAAATGAAACCATAACCTTTGGTTCCGTTGAACCATTTTACTGTACCCTTTTCCATGGTACTTACCCTTTCTTATCCGCCTGAAGCAGACATTAATTTGGTGTTATCCCTTATAGCTGGGACGGTTGTACGCCGAAACTTGGTGCTCTTAAAACATAAAATCGCTCTTCATGGCTTTAGCAACACCATTCGCAGCGATTCAAACTTGCTGGCGACTTTCACCAAAAAAGGTTGTTACGGTACATCAGCACAATCTTAAAAGCGTGGCATCATAGCTTTATCGCTGATATGCCATCCCTTTCGGGAAAACAACGGTGTACTGTTGATTGCAATATTAATTTAAATAGAATATAAGTCAATAGCAACAGCAAAAAAATTTCAATAAAAATGCTTGAAAATCCTCCAAATAACTTGTATTTTATTAAAAGAAAGGAAAACTCTATGCGTGTCGCAGTCGTTCAAACAAATCCGATTTTTAGTGAAGTCGAATTAAATATCAACACAGCGTTATCAATGATGGAAAATGTCGATGCCGATCTTTATATCCTTACGGAACTGTTCAACACCGGATATAATTTTATAGACGAAAAAGAAGTGAGTCAGTTAGCAGAAACATCAACAGGTAATACATTCCAGAGGATGGCAATGTTTGTCCGGAAGAAATCGTGCTATGCCGTTTATGGATTTGCCGAGAATGCCGGCAAACTTTACAACTCATGTGCATTAGTCGGATCGCAAGGTTTGGTTGGTTTGTATCGAAAGGTGCATTTATTTTACAGAGAAAAACTTTTTTTCACCGCAGGCAATCTTGGCTTTCCCACTTTCGATCTTCCTATCGGGAAAATTGGCATTATGATTTGCTTTGATTGGATTTATCCTGAAGCTGCCAGAACGCTTGCGCTTAAAGGTGCCCAGCTTATTGCACATCCTTCCAATCTCGTTCTCCCCTACTGCCCCGACGCGATGATAACAAGATGCTTGGAGAACCGGGTTTTTACGGTTACCGCTGATAGGGTTGGTATTGAAGATCGCGGCGGCATAAATTTAAAGTTTATCGGGACAAGTGAAATTGTTTCGCCGCGCGGAGAAATCCTTGTTCGGATGAGTTCTGATAAGCCCGGTATTGAAGTTGTTGAAGTCGATCTTTCGATGGCAGATAACAAGTTTGCTACGGAATACAATAACCTACTTGAAGATAGGAAACCTCAATACTATTCGACTTGACTTTCTCAAAATTCTTTCGTAACATCTTGCCGAATTGAATCTCTACTCAACCGTTTTAACAACATTTTTTGGAGTATATATGAATAAAAAATTGTGGATTGGGTTCATCGTAATCTTTATCGCGATGGCAGTGCTGAATATGATCATCCACGGTTTTATTCTATCTTCTACGTATCAGACCGATGAGGTTAGTAAAATCATGCGGCCCGAGTCTGAAATGAACAGCATGATGTGGATTTATTATGTTGTTTATATTATTCAGGCGTTCTTTTTTGCTTTCATTTTTTCGAAAGGATATGAAGGGAAAGGAATAATGGAAGGAGTAAGGTATGGATTATATATGGGACTTCTGATGGCAACACCAATGGCGTATGCCTCTTACGCAATGTATCCGATGCCCTATTCATTGGCTTTGCAATGGTTTATTTACGGCATGATCCAGTACATCATTCTTGGTATTTTAATTGCCCTGGTTTACGAAAAAAAACCGGCAGCAACACCCACTCCGTAATTTCTAATAAATTCTCAAAAGGTGCTCCTCTGGTGCTAAAGAAGGGCACCTTTTCTTATTTTAGGAATGTCAGTTTGACGGATGTTTTAAAACGTTTTAAGGATAGAGCTTAAGTTTGTATTTTGTGCAGTTATTCTCTAAATTCAATCTGAATAGACAATAAACTATTTAACTGCTATTCATGTATCGGAGAATACACTATGGATCAGCTTTCTAATCTACAAGAAGAAAACCTTCGGCTTCGGAAAGCGATTGATGAATTGTCAATCCTCAACGATTTAGCGCGCGTTATTAGCTCCACGATGAGTCTTGATGTCATTATCGAGAATGTCATCAAACGCTCGGTAAAAGCGGTTCACTGCCAGCAAGGCATGATAACGCTCGTCGATGAAGTCTCGCCCACCTCGATGTTTACTCTTATTCGTGCTATCGATTCAAGCTCCAACCACCAGCAGTTCCATCTTAACCAAAACATTCTAGGATGGATGATGATCAATAAGAAACCGCTGATCTCTAATAATTTTCCTGCCGACGAAAGATTTTCAGGAGTAAAAATTGAAGGAGATATTCATTCGCTCCTTTGCGTTCCCTTACTTGCTAAGAATAAATTAATCGGCATCATGGCAGTTTTCAATAAAAAAGAAAATGGAAAGTTCTTTACTGATAATGACGCCCGGCTTCTGTCTATCATCGCCGGACAATCTGGACAGGTGCTGGAGAATGCACGCCTCTATGAACAGGAACAAAAAAGAATGGCGATGGAAAAGGAGCTTATAGCCGCTCGTGAAGTGCAGATGAACCTCCTGCCGAAGCAACTACCGAACGTATCAAATTTCGAGTTTGCTGCGAGAACAATTCCTGCAAAAGAAATCGGCGGTGATTTTTACGACATCATAAAAGTGGACAATCTATCTTACGAAATCATTGTTGCCGATGTTGCGGGAAAGGGTTTGCCAGCGGCGTTACTCGCAACGCTCGCAAAAGGTATTCTGTGTGCGCAAGTCATGCAGCACGGCTCTCTTCAAACACAATTAAAACAAAGCAATACTATTCTGCGCAGCAGCATTCCACATAAATCATTCATCACGCTTTTACTTGCCACTATCTTACCTGAATCAAGAACTGTCACTATCGCAAATGCCGGACACTGTTACCCGCTACTTTATCATAACGATCGGAGAATTGTGGAGACCTTGACAATCAAGGGCATGGCGCTCAATATTTCGGACAATTTGCGGTGTGAGGAACGAACTATCACAATGCAGCCAAACGATTGTCTTGTATTATACAGTGATGGTGTTGACGACGCTCAGAATATTACACAAGAGTTTTATGGAACTGAACGCATGGTGAATGTTATACAATCCTGCGCACAGGATTCTGCTGATGCGATTCTTCAAAAGATTATTGATGAAATTGAATTTTTTTCAAAAGGTGTTTCGCAATTTGATGATATAACATTGCTCGTAGTAAAAGCGCGCGGATCAGATTATTAAAATATTGAGTCATTAAATCAAGGTTTAAATTAATTAATCGATCAATTCTTATTCCAATAAAACTGAAAGGTCAAAACATGAAAACAATGGTCAATCTAACAGAAAAAGATTTGCCAACACGATGGTATAATATTATTCCAGACTTACCGGAGCCACTGCCGCCGCCATTAGATCCAAAAGAAGGACCATCAAGGATCCAAAATTTACCAAACCTAATGATTGGAGAATGCCTGAAACAAGAATTCTCACAGGAAAATTGGATAGATATACCCGGCGGCATCTTAGATCTTTTTATGAAAGCCGGCAGACCTCGCCCTCTTTTCAGAGCAACAAATCTTGAGAAGCGACTTGATACGCCTGCTCGCCTCTATTATAAAAGTGAATTTTTTAGTCCGACTGGAAGCCACAAAGTTAATACTGCTCTTGCACAATGCTGGTATGCAAAGCAGCAGGGTTTCGAGCGATTGACCACTGAGACCGGTGCGGGACAATGGGGGACAGCACTCTCTTATGCTGCTGCAATTACCGGTTTAAAGTGCACCGTTTACTGGGTTCGCAGTGTTTATAATTGGAAAAAAGATCGCTTATATTTAATGAAACTTTTTGGTGCCGATGTTCACGCATCCCCCAGTCCAGTTACTGAATTTGGAAAATCTCTTTATGCTAAAAATCCTAATCACAACGGCTCCCTTGGTATTGCAATCTCTGAAGGTTTGGAAGATTCACAAAAAGATCCAAAAGCAACTTATGCTCTTGGTTCTGTTTTGAACCATGTCTTGATGCATCAAACAATCATTGGTTTAGAGACACAAAAACAGTTTGAGTTTTTTGACGATTATCCTGATGTTGTAATATCTTGTCTTGGTGGTGGATCGAACTTTGGAGGATTTGCAATCCCGTTCCTTGGAGATGTTTTGAAGAAAGGGAAGAAGATAAAATTTATTGCAGCACAAAGTCAGGTCGCGCCAAACTTGCAAGGTAAATATGAGTATGATTTTGCTGATTATGCCGAGATTACACCGATGCTTAAGATGTGCACGCTTGGCCACAGAACCGACATGGAACCGATCAAAGGTGATGGATTACGTTATCATGGCAGTTCGCCTATATTGAGTTTGTTACGCCATAAAGGATACATCGATACAGTTGCTTATCCTAAAGATGAAAGACATGTATTTGAAAATACAAAAATATTTATTGAAGCTGAAGGATGGCTGCCCGCACCAGAGTCTGCATATTCGGTATGTTGTGCAATTGATGAAGCAATTAAGTGCAGAGAATCTGGTGAAAAGAAAGTCATTGCTTTCAACATAAGCGGACATGGATTTTTGGATTTACCGGGGTATCAAAGTGTGTTAGGTATAAAATGATCCACCCAAAAGAAGTCGGACAAGTCGAGCAAACAATATTACACTACAAGATTTTAGAGAAACTCGGTGAAGGCGGACTTGTCCGCCGCAGCCAAACTAACATCAGAGGTTCATCCGATGGTCAGTAGCACTATTTCGCATTATAAGATAATTGAGAAGTTGGGCGAAGGCGGGATGGGCATTGTCTACAAAGCCGAAGACACCAAGCTGAAACGAGTTGTTGCGATTAAGTTTCTCCCCAAGCGACTCTCCGTGCACGGTGAAGAGCGAGAACGCTTCATCCATGAAGCACAAGCTGCTTCGGCGCTCAATCATCCCAATATCTGCGTCATCCATGAAATCGATGAAGTGAACGATGAGAGTTTCATCGTCATGGAATATATGGATGGCGTCACGCTCAGGGAGTGGATCAGGAAGAAAGCAGAACAACCCGATGGCTACAGAAAATTAGGTATGAAAGAAGCCATTGATCTTGCTGCGCAAATTGCAGAAGGGTTGGAGAAAGCGCATGAGAAAGGCATCATCCATCGGGACGTGAAGTCGGAAAACATCATGGTGACGAGTGATGGACGGGCGAAGATCATGGATTTTGGGTTAGCAAAGCTGAAAGGTGTTAGTAAACTAACGAAGACCGGTTCAACTGTTGGTACAATTGCATACATGTCGCCGGAACAGGTGGAAGGAATTGAAACGGATCATCGCACCGACATCTTTTCGTTTGGTGTCGTTATCTATGAGATGCTGACAGGTCACCTTCCATTCCGTGCCGAGCATGAAGCGGCGATGATGTATGAGATCATCAATGTCGAGCCGCAATCATTGATTGATCAGCACAAAGGCATCGAGTCGGAACTGAACCGCATCGTGATGAAATGTCTTGAGAAAGACCGTGAAGAGCGTTATCAGTCGATGCGTGAAGTTGCAGTTGATTTGAAGCGCTATAAGCGAGATTCTGAGGGAAGGCGTATCGAACGGAAATCGGATGCTCGTGAAGTACCGTCAACTGCCGAACCCACTTCGTCGGGGGAACGTTCTAAAACCAAGTGGTTGAAAATCGGCTTGGCGTCCTTTGGAGCTATTCTCCTCATATGTCTCGGTGTCTATTTCTTCCTCTCCAAAAGCAAGTCAATCGATTCAATCGCCGTTCTGCCGTTCGTGAATGGCGGTGCAGATTCCACCAGTGAATATCTCAGCGATGGATTTACGGAAAGTCTTATCAACATTCTCTCGAAACTGCCTGGCGTTAAAATGATGTCAAGTAGTTCCGTCTTCAGGTTCAAAGGGATAGATATTGATCCACAGAAGGCTGCTAGCGAATTGAATGTCGCTGCCGTGTTAACCGGACATATCACACAGCGGGGTGATAATTTGTCCATCAGCGTCGAGCTGATCAACGCAAAAGATAACAGTCACATCTGGGGTGATCGGTACAACCGGAAACTTTCGGATGTTATCGCATTGCAGACGGAGATTTCACAGGAGATATCAAACCAGCTCAAGATCACACTGACCAGCGATGAGCAGAAGCGCCTCATGAAACCTGCGACTGAAAATACAGAAGCTTATCGGTTTTACCTCAAGGGACGATTCTATTGGAAAAAACGCAGCAAAGAAAGTTTCGAAAAAGCCATTCAATGCTTCAACCAGGCTATTGAGAAGGATCCATCCTATGCTCTTGCATATGCCGGACTTGCCGACGTCTATGTGACAATGGGCGGCTACTTCTTATTGACATCAAAAGAATGGACCGAGAAGGCTCGGGACGTTGCCCGGAAAGCACTCGCTCTCGATGAGACTCTTGCAGAACCTCATGCAACACTTGCGTCTCTATTTGGAGTTGATTGGAATTGGGCAAATGTCGAGAGGGAGTACAAGCGTTCCCTGGAACTCGATCCAAATTATGCGACAGGGCATCAATGGTACGGAGAATTTCTCTCTGCAATGGGACGTTTGAATGAAGGATTAATCGAATGCAGGAAAGCACAGGAACTCGATCCCCTCTCCCCCATAGTATACGTCTCCGCATCTTATCCCCTCGCCGCAATGCATCGCTACGATGAAGCGATCCAGGAGATAAAGAAGGGGTTAGAAATTGACCAGAACTTTTCTCGGGGGCATTCTGTGCTGGGCCTATCATATTTCCTCAAAGGGAAAAGCAGCGACGCGATCCAAGAAATGAAAAAAGCCATTGAACTGTCAGACAGCAGTCTTGAATATATCGCCCTTCTCGGTTACATCTACGGTTTTTCGGGACAGAGGGAAGAAGCTGAAAAAATATTGATAAAACTCCTGCTGTTGGAGAAGCAACAATACGTGTCACCGTGTCTCGTTGGAGGGCTCTATCTTAGCACTGGTGAAAAAGATCAGGCATTCCTCTGGTATAATCGTGCATCGGAGGAACATGATGTCGCGATGGAGGGTCTGAAAACTGACCCGCTATTTGACCCAATCCGGGGAGATCCGCGGTTCGCTGAATTGATGAAAAAAGTAGGACTACCACAATGATCGGACAAACAATATCGCATTATAAAATTTTAGAGAAGCTCGGCGAGGGCGGACGAGTCCGCCGAAACTCATCATTCAACGGAGAAAGCCAATGATAGGAACCACAATCTCTCACTATAAGATACTCCAAAAAATTGGTGAAGGCGGAATGGGCGTAGTCTACAAAGCCCACGACACCAAACTTGACCGTGATGTCGCGCTGAAGTTCCTACCTTTGGAGCTAACAAAGGACTCGAATGCGAGGGAGCGTTTTATACACGAAGCTAAAGCTGCCTCTGCGTTGAGCCATCCCAACGTTTGCACCATTCATGACATCCAGGAACACGAAAACCAGATGTTCATTGTCATGGATTTAGTTGACGGGCAGACGCTTCGGGATGCCGTAGGGGCGTTTCATGAAACGCCACTACAGTTGAAACGGGCGATTGATATCGGAATTCAAGTTGCCGACGGTTTGGCTGCTGCGCACGAGAAAGGAATTGTTCACCGCGACATCAAGCCCGAAAACATAATGATCCGCAAGGACGGTATTGCACAGATCATGGATTTTGGACTTGCAAAACTGAGAGGCAATGTTACCCGCCTAACGAAAGAGGGAAGTACAGTCGGAACCGCGGGCTACATGTCACCCGAGCAGGTGCAGGGAGAGGATGCCGACCATCGTTCGGACATATTCTCATTCGGTGTTTTGCTATACGAATTGCTTACCGGTCAGCTTCCATTCAGAGGTGTTCATGAAACTGCTTTAGCATATGAAATTGTCAACGTTGATCCACCTCCAATGTCCTCGATCAAGCCGGAGATCGATCCTAATCTCGATGCGATTGTGCTCGAGTGTTTGGAAAAAGATCCACGGGAACGGACTCAGTCGATTGCACAAGTTGCTCTTGATCTCAAGCGGTACAAACGGGAATCGAGCCGGCAGCGTGTGAGTCGTGTGACTGCTGCCCGAACAATCACAAAACCTCCCGCAGGTTACAGCCAAGCCAAGACCGCTGCAAAACCTGCGGGAGGTTCACCCCGTCTCGCATGGATTGTTGCAGCTTCGTTCTTCTTCATTTGCGCAGCGACGTTTGGAGTTTTGTATTTCAAACGTCCATCGACAGAAGTTCAGACCGTCAATTCTTATATTCTTCCACCAGACAAATTAATGTTTGCCACACAATCGAGCGGCGTGGGTGAAGGTCATCTCGCACTTTCACCAGATGGAAGTATGTTAGCGTTTGTTGCGGCAGATTCGTCGGGCAAGACGCATCTTATGGTGAGGGCATTCAATACACTCAATGCGAAAGATCTTCCGACGACCGAAGGAGTATTCTATCCCTTCTGGTCACCTGACAATCGTTACATCGGATTCTTTCAATCTGGGAAGATGAAAAAAATCGAAGCATCTGGCGGACCTTCTGTAACGATTTGTGATGCATCTGATGGGCGTGGCGGCTCGTGGAATCAGGATGGCGTAATTATTTTCTCACCAAACGCCGCTGCGCCGATATACCAAGTTCCTGCAGCAGGTGGTACCGTCACTGCTGTGACAAAACTCGACACCAGCCGTCGTGAGAGCTCGCATCGTTGGTCCCACTTTCTTCCCGATGGAAAACACTTCCTGTATTTCTCACGCTACAGTTTCGGCGGCGTTGAGCGGGAAGAGGATGCATGCGTTGTAGCATCGTTGGATGGGAAAGTGAATAAACGATTGATGTCTGCAAAAGGTAATGTGGTGTATGCATCCGGCTATTTGATCTATCTTCGTGAACGAACCCTCATGGCACAGCCATTTGATGTTGACAAACTCGAAATTTCCAGCGATGCAATCCCGATTGCAGAGTCGGTTGAATACAATTTAGGATTTAATCGCGCAGTCTTCTCAGTTTCGCAAAATGGCATGTTAGTCTATCAGGCAAGCAGTATACAGTCAGGATTTCAACTCGAATGGTTTGACCGTTTGGGTAAATCGCTTGGTAAAATTGCTGAACCGGCAGTGTATTCCGCGGTCGCTATTTCTCCTGATGGAAAGAAATTGGCTTTCGATGTCAACCGATCACAAAACATGGATATATGGATCTATGATATAGCACGGGGACTCCCAATCCGATTTACGTTCGATCCTTTTGCGGATCAGTATCCAGTCTGGTCACCCGATGGCAGCCACATTGTTTTCTCTTCAGATCGAAGAGGGTATCTTGATCTTTATCAGAAAACAACAAGCGGCGCTGGGGTAGAAGAGATCCTTCTCCAATCACTTGATCAGAAGTTTCCGTTAGATTGGTCTACTGATGGGAAATTCATTGCGTACGCAGCTTATGAAAGTAAAGGAATGGGCGATTTATGGATTCTCCCACTTGCAGGAGATCGAAAGCCGTTTTCATTCCTTCAGACTGAATTCGAGGAATATCTTTGTCAATTCTCTCCGGATATGCGATGGGTTTCGTACGGGTCGAACGAATCAGGAAGCTGGGAGTTGTATGTACGCCCATTCATTGGTGAAGATCGAAAACCGATAATGAACCAAACCAGAAAATGGCAGGTTTCAACGAATGGTATATCACCTAATTATCTTTGCAGATGGAATAAGAATGGGAAAGAGATCTTCTATTTTACGAACGACAACAAAATGATGGTGGCTGAAATCAAGGCAAGCGGCTCAACATTTGATGTCGGCGCCGTACAGCCGCTCTTTGAAGTAAAAATGAAAGGGATAGTAAGTTTTTATGATGTCACCGCTGATGGGCAGAAATTCCTTATGGGAATTCAAGTCAGCGGACAATCGGTTCATGCGCTTACGCTTGTAACAAACTGGGATGCCGGGCTGAAAAAGAGATGAGGGCGACAAGTATACATAGTGAACCTGCAGTTGAAGGATTGTATGATCGTGCAAACCATTTCGCACAAACGCGTAGGGGTGTTCAATTGAACATCCCTACAGGGGAAATATTATGATCGGACAAACAATATCGCACTATAAAATACTTGAGAAACTCGGTGAAGGTGGTATGGGCATTGTATATAAAGCCCATGACACCAAACTCGACCGGGATGTTGCGTTGAAATTCTTGCCACGCGATATCTCTCAGTCAGAGGAAGAGCGCAGTCGCTTCATCCATGAAGCCAAAGCTGCTTCTGCCCTTGACCACCCAAATATCTGTACTATCTATGAAGTAGATGAAACACCCGACGGCCAAATGTTCATCGCGATGGGGTACTACGAAGGTACATCTATAAGTAAAAAAATCGAGAAGGGACGTCTCGATGTAACCGAAGCTGTATGGATTGCTATTCAGATAGCAGAAGGATTGCAGGCGGCGCACGAAAAAGGTATTGTGCATCGGGATATTAAGAGCAGTAACATAATAGTAACGGACAAGGGACAGGTGAAAATTCTCGACTTCGGTTTGGCACGGAAGAAGGGATTAAGTAAGTTGACGAGGACAGGCACAACGGTAGGTACCGCTTCATATATGTCACCGGAACAAGCGAGAGGCGAAGAAGTCGATCATCGAACAGATATTTGGTCGTTGGGTGTAGTGTTGTATGAAATGGTTACAGGGAGATTACCATTTCGTGGTGAGCACGAAGCGGCGATATTGTACTCCGTTGTGAACGTTGAGCCGGAACCAATACAAACATCTATATCGGATGCCTCGTTAGAGTTAGTGCACATCATCCGACGTGCTTTGGAGAAGGACCCTGCTGAGCGGTATCGCACGGCTGAGGATATGCGCATCGACTTGAGACAGTTGAAGAAAGATACATCGAGAACTGGATTTCCGTCTGTCTCTGGTCGAAGGAAAAAATTCTTCGGCAGATGGAATAAAATGGTTTTCGCGGTAAGTATGCTGGTTGTTATCTGTGTAACAGGATATCTATACTATTCGGAAAAAGGTTCGGGGCTCAACCCTGATTGGAAGCAACATCCCCTTGAAATACCGTTTACAGATATTAGTTACCCGGGGATCTCCGGTGACGGAAACTGGATTGCATTTACTGCGAAGAATCAAGAAGGTAAACTCGGTATGTACATGATGAATGCCGCACGTGGTGAACCGCGCCTTATTACACCCCTACAATATGATTCATGGGTCGATATATCGGTCGATGGCAGTCTTTTAGTATATAGTGTATTCAATGACAAGTCAATGAAATTAGATGGATATATTGTATATTCGAATGGAGGAATTCCCCTAAAAATTATCGAGGATGGTTGCTTTGTGCCACGTTTCCGACCGGATGCACAGCGAGTTGGTTACATTCTAGGCTCTATCTATGGCCCATCCGCATCAGGAAAGCTCGAATTTTGGAGTATAAATATTGATGGTAATAATCCTCAAAGAGAATTTGTAGATTCAATTAGTCGCACTAACGGATCTAAGTCCTTTTCATATTCACCCAACGGGAGGAAAATTGCTTGGCTCAGAACGTTTCCCGAAGGTTACGAGGAGATCATTATCCATGATCTTGAGTCCGGGCAGGAAAAGAAAGTTACCTCTGACAAGAAGAATATCGATGAACTTGTGTGGGTACGGGAAAATCAAATTGTGTACACCACCAACAAGAGTGGGATTTTTAATATCTATAAGGTATCTATAGATGGAGGAGATCCGGTGCAAATTACGAAATGGACTGAATCCGCTTTAGGAGTCAAAGCTTCTACAGTTGGACAGAAAATCGTTTCTTCTCAACGACGGACGTCCGCTGATTTCTGGATTATCAATATCGCTGAAAACCGCTCGCATCAGGTAACCTCCACCGAAGAAAATAAATATTATCCTCAATTCTCTCCTGACGGGAAAGAAATCGCCTTTATTATTGGTGCATCCGATGACTTTAACTACACGGATGGTAACAACGTCAGTGCCTCGCACCTCTTTGTGATGAAAAGAGACGGCAGCAATCGGAGGCAGCTTTCGTTTGGTGATGAAGTTATTTGGAGTGTCAGGTGGTCTCCCGATGGCAGAAAGATCGCCTATGGTTCACGGAAAGTTTCTGAGGCCATTGATTCGTTCCGTACATATGTAATTCAAACTTCTACCCAAGGGGCACCAAAATATATTGCTGATGGTATCCCGCGTGACTGGTTGGATTCTGTGAGAATTCATGTGGGCGTAAATGACATGATATACATTGCATCGATAGATGGGACACCACCAACACAGGTATATGACGATTCAACGAACTCATTCTTTATACAAGATGGGAAGTACATCGTGTTCCATGATCGTCACAAAGGAAAAGATTTGGGAGTGTGGATAACCGATGGGACGAAACCGCGTGAAGTGCAGCGAAAAACTGCACGATTGCTCCCCTGGAATTCTCGTAACATTAAACTGGTGGGTGATGGTAAGATTTTATACTCGTGGAGAGGTGTGGGAGAAATATGGAGGATGACTTTGCCAAACGGGAAAGAAGAACGTATCAAGGCTGATTGCCTTGGGGTTAACACTCCTTATAACTTTTTTCCTTCTTGGGATGGACAAGAGATCATAATCGTTAAATCGAAATTGCGTTCGAATATTGTCATGATCGAAAATCTGTTTAAGTGACTGATGGTTTAGTAAACTGAAATATTTATGCAAAGGAACTTTAAACGTCAAATATCATCATTATCGCAAATCTTCAGTTTTGTGAGTGAGGTACTCACAAGGTATGAAGTCGATGAAGCAATTTCATTTTCAATCAATTTGGCAATTGAGGAATTATTCACTAACATGGTTAAATATAACGGGGGATCGAACAATGATATCACAATAGAAATTAATAAAGAAGGAAAGAAACTAATGGTGAATTTAATCGATTATGATAGCAATGAATTTGATGTAAGTAAAACACAGGAAGTCGATGTTACGCAGCGATTGGAAGAACGTAAAGTAGGTGGGCTTGGACTTCATCTGGTGAAAAAAATAGTTGATAATCTCGAGTACGAATACACTCATGGCGAAAGCAGAATAACTTTTACTAAAAATCTGGAGTAAAACAATGTTTGATGTAAAAATTCTCGATACTGGTGAAATCTTGTTTGTGGGGCGGCTCGATGCTTCACAATCTGACAAAGCGGATAAAATGCTTGAAGGGGTTACAACATCTCGCACCTTAAATCTCAAGGACCTTGAATACATCTCAAGTGCCGGTTTAGGAATCCTGCTGGCACATCAGAAACGTTTAAAAGAAAAAGGCCAAGCTTTACGATTAGTCAATTCAAATAAACATGTTAAAGATATTTTCGTTTTGACAGGATTTGACCATATTTTTGAGATTGATTAATAAAAGGTACAACAGACCACCAACTTTTTCCCCTTTCAGTTGTATTTATGAATAGAGAAGACGATCATATTCTGGTCCGACAATGTCTTCAAGGTAATCAGAAAGCTTTTGAAGAAATTGTCGAGAAATATCATAAGATTATATTCAATGTCGTTCTTAGGGTATTGAATGATGTCGAGGATGCCGCCGATGTCACACAGACGGTTTTTCTCAAAACATATGAAAGTCTTGATAAGTTTAGTGTGCGATACAAATTTTTTAGTTGGCTTTACAAAATCGCGATCAATGAATCATTAAATACTCTAAGGCAGAGAAAGCAGATCAATTCGATCGATGATGATTTTGTTTCGACAGATAAAGGACCCGATGAGAAATATTATGATTTGGAAAAAGGTGAACGAATTCAGCAAGCTCTAATGGAAATTGGAATCGATTATCGCACAACTATTGTTCTTAATTATTTTCATGATTTATCCTATGACGAAATCAGCTACGTCTTAGAAATTCCGGTGAAAACTGTGAAATCGCGATTGTTCACCGCACGTAAGTTACTGCGGACTATTCTGATAAAAGAGGAACTATAAATGGTCAACGAAAAGTATTTTAAACTGATAAACCAAGAAATTGATGGAAAGAATTCTCCTCGCAAGAGTATGCGATTGAATAAATATCTGGATCAAAATCAAGAAGCACGAAAATCGTACAAAGAGTTATCTACATTGTCATCCTTGTTATCGAAAATCCCAATCGTTGAACCACCCGAATATTTAAAGCAAAATATTCTGAATACAATACCGTTCAATACTAGGATAAAACGAGCAAAAAAACAGTCAATAATATGGTCCCTTATAGAATTCCTTTTCAGTAAAAAATTAAGTTTTACTTATGCTTTCTCATTAGGGGTTGTTGCGGGTATCGTTCTTCTTTCAATAGTTTACAGTGTTTTTTTTAAACAACCCTCGGTACACATTTCTGATTTGTATGGAACAATGATTATCAATCAACCCACGGTTGATTTTCGTGTTTCTGAACGATTACAAATTAATGAAAACAGTGTACAAGGAGACGTTCAACTTTCATATTCTTCGGATGCCCTCCTTGTTGAAGTAAAAATAAACTCACAGAGCAAGATTGATATTGATCTGGAATTCGAACATAATGGATTAGTTTTTCAAGGATTTAGAAAATACAACGCTATCGATAATACTTTAGCGGTTAAAAATAATTCCATACAATTTTCACATTTAGGGGAAAACAAGTATCTTATCGTACTTGGACGTACGACACCAAATCTATCTCCAATCCACATGAAAATATTCGCTTCTGAAACATTAATATTTCACGATGATCTTCATCTATTACAATAGGGAGAAGTAATTAATAAATAAAAATGAAATGAAACAAAACTTTATTTTGGAAGATTTGTATTTATTATAGATACAATCTTAAAAGTGTATTAAGTAACTAAATAATTAACTAAATCATTAACAAATATAAATGGAGGTTTGTATGAAAAACAAACTAGTACTTGTAGGGATGGCTATTGCAGTTGTTGTTGTTATCTATTTCGCTTTTTTATTCCCGTGGCCCCAAAGTGAAAATGCACAGGGAACAATTGGCGGAGTAAAGAAGTACAATGCTGAACAGATCAGCGACAAAGATGTTAAGATCGAAGGTGAGCAAATGTCCGAAGCACAGCTGATAGCACTGCTGAAGGAAGCAATGAAGTATGTGCCCGAAGCTCAACAGAAAGCAATCGTAGAATCGGCTCAGAGGGCACAAGTCGAAGCAGCAATGAGGGCTTTGCCTGAAGCTCAACAGAGAGCGGTCGTAGAGGCAGCGATGAAGGCTTTGCCGGAAGTTCAACAGAGAGCAATCGTGGAATCAGCTAAAAGAGCACAAGTAGAATCGGCTCAGAGGGCACAAGTCGAAGCAGCAATGAGGGCTTTGCCTGAAGCTCAACAGAGAGCAGTTGTGGAAGTTGCAATGAAGGCTTTGCCGGAAGTTCAACAGAGAGCAGTTGTGGAATCAGCTAAAAGAGCACAAGTAGAATCGGCTCAGAGGGCACAAGTCGAAGCAGCAATGAGGGCTTTGCCTGAAGCTCAACAGAGAGCGGTCGTAGAGGCAGCGATGAAGGCTTT